>FWPU01000398.1_pt1 | contig 140102 bp, 117 predicted proteins | sample 2228361 | NCBI WGS metagenome assembly FWPU01 (sample SAMEA103939777, study PRJEB20133) | metagenome | reverse complement strand
TCATAGGCCGTGCCGTGGAGTTCGTTAGTGCCGCTCTTGGAAGCAAAGGTGATCAGGCCGCCCTGCGCCCGGCCGTATTCGGCTTTAAAGCCGTTGGTCTCGACCGAGAACTCGGTGATCGCATCCACCGACGGCGTATTCACGTTAGCCCACTGGACGGAGTTGAACCGGCCGGTGAGAATGCTCACGCCGTCCAGGGTGGCGCCGTAGGCGCCGGCTTGCCCACCCCCGACGTTGAATGCCTTGTCGCTGTCAATGGCCGGGTACGCGGCCTCCGGGGCGATGATCGCCAAATCGAAGGCCCCGCGCATCGCCCCACCGACCACCAGGGGCAATTCGTCCACCATCTTGGTTGGCACGTGGGTCGTCACTTTGGCGGTCTCAGTCTGGATCTGCGCCAGCGTACTGGTGACGGAAATGGACTCCGTAACCGCGCCCACCTCGAGGGTGGCGGTAATCGGTACGGTGCCACCCGCGGCGACGATCACACCCTTCTGTTCGTAAGTCTTGAAGCCCTGAGCCTCGATGCGAACGGTGTAGGTTCCTGGCAGCACCGATGGGACCGTGAAGTTCCCTGTGGCCGTGGTCTCAGTGGTGTAGCTGGCGCCGGTAGCCACATTGGTGATCACCACTCGCGCCGCCGGCACTACGGCTCCGGTGGCGTCGTTCACTGTCCCGGTGATGATGCCGCGTTCAGTCTGTGCGGCAAGAGTCGCCGCACACACCAAGCCGCAGAATAGCGCGTGCACGGTTCTCATAGCTTAAGCTCTCCATTCCAGATTTTCCGCCCGGGAGGGGCGTACCCCTGTTGCTCCCGCCCGGTCGAACTCACCCGCAGTCAAGATATCACGCCGCCGAAGCGAATGCAAGACGGATGGATCTGGCGAGCAGGGCTCGAACGCGCCGATCGCCAACAGGAGGGCTTTGAAGAGGAGCGGCGGGAAGACTGGGGCGCGGGGGCCCGGAAAGGCCGCGTGATCCGCGCCGTGGTGAGGAAGCAGCCGCAGCGGACGGATTACCCTGGCCGGCGTGGAAGCTGCGGGGCCCATCGCAAAAAAACATTCGCATATAGAGTTGTTTGATTCCGCGCACGCCGGCCACCTTCCCTATCGCGTCCTTTGCTTCGCCCGGACCACCTGGAATCACAGGCCTGTCGCCGTCCGAGACCGCGGGCCAACGGGGGCGCGCCCGTGAGCGCCCGGCGATTGCAGGCTGCGGGACAGCACAGCGGCATGCTGCGGGAGTTCGTCCGCGAGGTCCACAACGAGCACGACTCGGGACGAGGGCGAATGGAGTATATTAGGCTGTCCCCAAGCGGGAGAGCATAAGGAGGGCCAGATGGCTGCCAACGAAGACATGAACCGTCGGGAATTCCTGACGCCTGCGGCGGCAGGGCTGACGTTCACACTGGTTCCCAGACACGTATTGGGCGGGTCCGGATACGTGGCTCCCAGCGACAAGATCACCCTGGCGTACATCGGGTGCGGCACTCAGGGAATTCGGGAGCTGCTGCGCCTGATCGCCAACCCGGAGGTCCAGATTACGGCTGTGTGCGACCCCGTCGAGGACGGCACGAACTACGTGGACTGGAGCAAGACCGGGCTGCGCGACAGCGTGCGCAAGGTCCTGGAGGATCCCAATTGGGGCGCTGGGGTGAGCGGCATCCGTGCGGGCCGCACCATGGCCAAAGAGATCATCGAAACTTACTACGCCAAGAAGCGGGCGGCGGAGAACTTCCGAGGCGTCGCATCTTACGCCGATTTCCGCGAGCTGCTGGAAAAGGAGAAAGACCTCGACTCCGTGAAGATCATAACTCCCGATCACCTGCATGCGACGATCGCCATCGCCGCCATGAAGAAACGCAAGCACGTGGTGATGCACAAGCCGCTGGCCAACCGGGTGGCGGAGGTTCGCATGGTGGTGGAGACCGCGCGCAAGACCGGCGTAGCCACGCACCTGCTGGCCTGGCGAGCGCCGCTGACCACGGTGCAGCAAATGATTCTCGACGGCGCCATCGGCACGCTGCGAGAAGTGCACAACTGGACCGACCGGCCGTTCTGGCCGCAGTTCGATAGGCTGCCCACGGACCGGCCGCCCATTCCGCCGGGTTTCGACTGGCAACTGTGGTTGGGACCGGAACGTGACCGTCCCTATCATCCCAACTATACGCACGCCGTATTCCGCGGATGGTACGATTTCGGCGGGGGCAGCATCGCGGACATGGGCAATTACAGTTTGTGGCCGATCTTCATGGCGCTCGAGCTGCCGGTTCCCTACAGCATCGAGGCCCAATCCAGCTCCAGTTGCGAAATCAACGACCAGGTCAGCACGGTGGCGCCTAATGACTTCGCATTTCCGTACGCCAACCGGGTGTGCTTCAAATTCGCTGCTCACGGACGGTGGCCGGCCATCAAGCTGTACTGGTACGACGGAGGGATGCGCCCGTTCACGCCGGACGAGCTTTTGGAGGACGGCAGGTCGCTGCCGGCGACAGGGACGCTGTTCATCGGCGACAAGGGGGTGATCCTGAATGACGAGCTCATTCCGGCAAAGAGGATGCAGGAGTATCGGGCGGTGAAGGGTCTTCCGCAACCGGAAGTGGAGCGGGACGTGCGCCGCGGCGGCGGAGGTGAAGCCCAGTGGCTGGCGGCGGTCAAAGGCGGGCCGGCTTCGCCGGGCAACTTCCTCAACGCGGCCAACTGCTCGGAAGCCATTGCCCTGGCGGGCGCGGCGATCCGCTACAGCCGAAACATTTTCAGGGCGAACCGTTGTGCTCCCGCGCTGTTATGGGACCGGGAGAACATGAGGTTTACCAACGCCCCTGAAGCCAACCGGTACCTGACGCGCGAGTATCGCGAAGGCTGGGAGCTCACGAGCGCGTAGGAACAACTGCTACGGGCGGAAAACAAGTCGTAAGGAGGCGCATATGGGCGCAATTTCGAGAAGGGAGTTTCTTGGGAGGCCTGTGAGGGATGCGGGCCTGGCGGGTCTGGCATGCCGAGCCGCGGGGCGTCTTCATGCCGCTCCACTGGGATTGCCCATCGGGAGCCAGACGTATCCCCATCGCCAGCGGATCAAGGACGGTGAGTTCGCGGGGCTCTGCAAGGATATGGCGGCGATCGGCGTCGGCGACCTGGAGCTATGTTCGCCGGCCTATGCCGAGTTCGCCGGTCTGGCAGACGCCAAGCAAACCCGCCGCATCCTGGCGGATCACGGGTTGAAGTGTTCGAGCGCTCACGTCACCATGGGAGAGCTTCGGACCAAGCATGCACAGATCGTTGCCTGGGCCCACGAGATCGGCATGACCCAGATCGGCACAGCCACTCTCGGCGGGCCGGTTCAAGACCGCGCCACCACGATGGATGCGGTCAAGAGGGCGGCGGAGGAATACAACCGCATCGCAGAACTGACGGCTAAGGCCGGCCTGGTGCAGTTTCTGCACAACGAAGGGTTCGAGAACTCGAACGTCGAAGGCCGCTTGACCTACGAGGTCCTGCTGGAGCTGCTGGATCCCAAGCTGGTGAAGATGCAGTTCCAGATGTCCGCCATGCGAATCGTCGGAGACCCGGTGATGTACTTCACCAAGTACCCGGGGCGCTTCATCTCGATGCATTTACAGGGCGTGGACCTGAGCGCGCCCATGCCGGCGCCGAGGGCTGGGCGGCAAGCAGGTGCCGGCCGGGGCGGGCGCCCGCCCGGGGTTGCCGTGGGCAAGGATAGCCTGGACTGGCGTAAGATCTTCGCCGCCGCCAGGATCGGCGGGGTGAAGAATTACTACGTCGAGCAAAGCTGGGAGCTCACGGTGGACAGCGTGGCGTATCTGAAAACGCTCGACGTGTGAGTCCCCTGGCGGCCACGCACGCCCTGCCCGAGCTCGTAGGCACGGTCTCCGGCGTTTGACCTGATTTCGCCCTTCCGGTAACCGCCCGGGGGAGACCGGACCGCCCGTTGGCTGCAAAATCGGAGGTTCTCGAAGGCACGCAGGGGACGGGGTGTCTCATCGGGCGGGAACAAAACTCGCGGCCGAGCGTCTAAAGAGTCGTGAGGTGCTAAAATTCCAGCAGGCGGAGGAAAAAATAGCAGCATGAAGCCGCATCCCTACCTGAATCTCAGCCGGCGTGAGAGGCAGATCATGGACGCGCTTTTTCGTCTGGGAGAGGCCACGGCGGCCGAGGTGCAAGCGCAGTTGCCCGACCCGCCGAGCTACTCGGCGGTCCGCGCGCACCTGAGGACGCTGGAGACCAAGGGCCTGGTGCGCCACGAAGCCCGCGACTTGCGTTACGTCTATATGCCGGTCTTGAAACCGGCGCAAGTCCGGCGCAGGGCTCTGCGCCATCTGGTGGACACCTTTTTCGGAGGCTCGGCAGCTCGTCTGGTGGCCACTTTGCTCGACGAGCAATCCCTGCGCCTGGACCCGGAGGAGCTGGACCGGCTGGCCGAGTACATCGAGCGAAGCCGCAGGCAAGAGCGCGCGGGTCAACAGGAGGGGGCAAAGTGAGCCTGGAAGGCGAGTTCCTGGTTGAAGTGGCGGGCAAGTCAACCGTCCTGCTCGTTCTGGCCGCAGCGGCGAACGCGGTGCTGCGAAGGAGCTCGGCGGGCCTCCGCCATCTGATCTGGACCGCAGCGATGGCCTCGCTGCTCATGCTGCCAGTGCTGAGCCGGTTGCTGCCTGCCTGGCCTGCGCCGGTAGGGATCGTGGCCGTCCAAACAGAGGCTAACGTCTCCGCCGAGGTGACAGCGGAGGACCGGCGGACAAGCCTTTCGCCCGGTCGCTTAGCCTGGGTGCTCTGGGCGGTGGGCTTTGCGTTGCTGGCGGCGCGAACTTGCTATGCCGGAGTGCGATTGGCGGGCATTGCCCGGCGCGCCCGGCCGTGGCCTGCGGCGGGAGCCGACGTGCGGTTGAGCTCCGAGGTCTCCCTTCCGCTGGTCTGCGGAGTTTGGCGTCAGGTGATTCTTCTGCCGGAGGAGGCTCGGGGCTGGAGCAGCGAGCGGCTACGAGTGGCGCTCGCCCACGAGCGGGCGCACCTGCGCCGCCAGGATACGCGCACGCAGTTCCTTGCGCATGTGGCGTCGGCGCTCTATTGGCCTCATCCGCTGGTGTGGTATGCCGCTCGATGCCTGCGAAGGGAAGCCGAACAGGCCTGTGATGAAAGTGTGTTGATGCAGGGCCAGGACCGTTTCGTCTACGCCAGGGAACTGGTCGAGATCGCAAGAAGCCTGCAAAGCGCAGGCGCAAGCTTCACGACAGAAAGGAGTGCTGCCATGAAATGTGGCGCCGAATTGGAACGACGGATTATGGTCATGTTACGCGGCACCGCGCACCGGTGCGCCCTTACGGCGCCGGCGGCGGTGGCAGTGGCTGGCCTAGCGCTGGCTGTGATCGGACCGGTGGCCGCGCTGCGGGTTTACGCGCTCCAGAGTGGTAGCCTGACCGGAGTGGTGCGCGATGCGAGTGGGGCTTTGGTGCCGCAGGCTCGCGTCACCGCTGCTCTGAAGGGTTCCCACCGCATGGAGTTCTGCAAGACCAACGCGAACGGGGAGTTCGTGCTGGCGCCTCTGCCGGAGGGCGCCTACCAGGTCACCGTGGCTAAACCGGGCTTTGCCGTTTCAAAGTTGGAGGACATCGTGGTCAAGGCCGGAGGGCCCACCAGGATCGAGATTGTCCTCAATCTTGGCGTGGTGTCGGAACGCCTGGAAGTGCGTGGCGAGGCGCCGACTCGCCAGGCTTCCCCGCCGCAGGCGGCGGTGCTCGCCGCAGGTGGCAGGGTCCAACCACCGAAGCTCGAAGTCATGGTCCGGCCGTCATATCCTCCCGAGTGCAAAGCCGAAGGAGTCGAGGGTACGGTGTTGCTGCGTGCGGTGATCGGACGTGACGGCAGCGTCCTGAAGCTGGAGCCGGTCAATCAGCTCGTGGATCGGCGTCTGGTGAAAGCTGCGATTGACGCCGTCAGCCAGTGGCGGTATCAACCCGCCTCATTGAACGGTGAGCCCGTGGAAGTCGTCAGCCACATCGAAGTGAACTTCGCGCTGCCCACATCGGACCCAGCGCAGAAGTAACCGCGGGTTGGCTGGCGCGGCGGGCGCGGCTGGTGCACCGACAGGTCCAGGCCGAAGAAACCGGGTCCCGGGCGCTTCGTGCGGGCGGCGTCGCCGGGCTTCGGTCTGGGAGCGTCGTTCGGTTGCCGAGGCACGGCGAGAAGACCGGGGCGCGGGGGTTAGAAAGGGCGGCGGGATGGCCGTCGTGGCAGCACAGCCGTAGAGGCTTTGAGGGAGGCGGCGGTCGCCCGGACCGATCGTGCACGCCGATTTGGCCTCGCGAAATGCAGCCCGCTCGGCAGCAGCCTCCCGGCGCGATGCGAGACACCCGCAGCGATGAGGCGCGCGCAACGATTCGCCGCAGCCACAAGCCCGGGGCGGGCCCCGGCGATCCGCCACGCTGCGCTTCCATCAACGGCTCAGATCCGCAGGTCCGTGAGATACCTCAGCGACCGAATCTCGGGCGAGACCGTATCAGGGCGCAGCTTTTTCGAAGCGGAGCCATCGTCCGCTGTAGCCCTCCAGCTCGATGGGCGCTCCCAAAACCAATGGCGCACCGGTCACGACATCCATCGCCGAGCGGTACGAGTAAGCGGGGGTGTGTAGGGTCACGGCCTTCGGTTCATCGTCGTTGATGAGGAAATAGTGGTCCGCAATCCGCCCGGCCAGCCGGTAGACCAGGGCGCCTTCACACCGGTACGGGGCTTGATACGGACCCATGGCATAGTGGCGAATGAGACGTTCCACGGTTTCGTTTCCGGGCCGGAAGCAGGCAAAGGAAGCATCGAAAGCCAGAATCAGCGCAACGCCTTTCCCCACTCGGTTTTCGGTGATCGCTGCTTCGCCGGTCTGGAAGCGTTCCAAAACACGCGCGCGCGTGAGTTGCAGTTCCAAGATAAACCCGGAGAATTGATGGTGACCGAGGCGCCGTGGAACATTGTTGGAATACTGGAAATCCGCGATGCGAGCTCCGAAAATCTGCTCGAAGAGTGTACCCTCACCGGTGTCCAGTACCAAGCCGTGTTCGTCGTACCAGCCCGATGGGGCGTCCAGTACGAGCCGGCCGCCCTGGCGAACGTACTCGAGCAGAATTCCCAACAGATCCCTGTTGATCGCCAGTTGGGCAGGAAGATAGATCGCGCGATAGCGCGGCGCTAGCCCGGCGCGTAAGTCGTCGGCGGTCACATATTCCCAGGGAATGTTCCCGTTCATCAGAGCGCGGCTGACACCGATGCGAGCCCGGATCGGGAAGTGGCGAAAATGGTCGCGGCCCCGGATCGAGACAGCCGCCCAAATGGCCTCGTTATCCCAGTTCACCAGGATGCCCACGTAAGGTTCTTTGTGCGCCTGCCAGATCTCGTCGCGCCAACGTCGCGCGGCCTGAGCGATCTGGCCGGCGCGGACGGCGCGATCGCCGGGACGAAGCTGACGGTCCAGCAACGCGAACTCGCCGCCTTCCCAACCCGCGCGCCTGTAATTCCAGGCCCACAAACCAGCGCCTTTGAGCCCGGCTGCCAGATAGGAAAGCAGTAACTGCGTGATGGTCCCGGCATTGACGGTGAAACCCGGGGTCGTACTTTGCTGCTGGTAATCCCAGCCTTTCGCGCCTGTCAACTGCTGAGGACCGCCGGTGCTTTCCCAGGTTGCGGCCCATCCACCTTTGAAGAGATCGCAGGCGAAGGAGGCCTGCATGTAGACCGGACGAGCCACCTCATAGGCCACTTCGCCGAAGTGCCAGGCCAGGTGGATCGAGGGGTAGAACGACCCCAGTTCGCGTTGAGTGTCGGCCAACCACTCCATGTTGACAGCGCGCCAGGCGAAAGGTAAAAAGAGCCCCATTTCGCCGCCGGTGCGGGTGGGTGCGTGGGGATTGCCGCCTCGGAACTTCCGTAGTCGCTCCTCAATCTGTCGGGCCAAGCGCGTAGCCTTGAAACGGAGAACATCGCGCACACGGCCGTACTCGCGGCCCTGAAGCGACTGGTCCGCACAATAGCGCTCCACCCAACGATCCAGCTCTTCCCAGGTGCGGAATGGCGCGGGGGTCACGCCGACCTCATAGACATTCCAGGCAGTATTGACGGCCTCCAGGGCGTGGTAAGTAGAGCGGAGCCATCTCTGGAAATCTGCCACGTCCTCCGGGCGGCAGTATGGATCGGGCGCATGGCGCCTCCGTTCCTCATCGGGCGCCCCTCGGGGACCGTAGTGGTCGGAATCACCAGAGCCCGGAATGCCGCGTCGGATTACCTCCATTTGATAGCGGATCATGCGAGGATCCTCGCGTGCCTTCGAGATGGGCGTGTCGGGCGCCATGCCGAGGCGTTCAAGGAGCTGCGGTGTGATCGGTTCCCAGCCTCCTTCGCCGTACCAAAAGGGAATCAAGCCCTCCTCCCAGGCGATCTGCTTGATCCGCTCACCGTCCCATTCCGGGGTGGACATGACCTGCTTGAGATTTTCAAAGCCCAGCTTCTTCATGAGGCGGAATTGTTCCCGCATCTCGCCCTCGGTTATGCCCTTCCAGGGAAGGAACACCACCCCGATAGGAACCGGGGCCAGTTGCCGAAATTTCTGCTGCATGGGGCTTTCGTGCAAGCGGTCATACAGCGCGTGGAGGAAGGGGTCGTCCGCAAGCGTGCTCGCTTGCATAGAGGAAAAGAGGACGGCGGTTGTGAACCGAATGACTATCGTTTTCGCGTTCATACTTTCCTCTCGGGCTTGCATTCCGGCGGATGGGGAACGCCTCAGGTCACAACCGTTGCGGGTTCCCCGATCTCAGGGTCGCCTTCGCACGGAGAAAAAACCGCGGCTCCGTCTGGGTCCGCAGTACTGATTCTTAAAAGACAAACCGGGCGCCGAACTGCACATTGCGGGGTTGATTCGCCGTGGCATTGAACAGACCGAAGTTGGCGTGCTGGATATTCTGCTCATTGGACCCGAGCTGAAAGACGGGATGATTGAGAAAATTCTCAGCCTCCAGGCGAACCTGAACGAAGCGTCCTTCGCCCAAGGGGAAGTTTTTCATAATGGCTAGCTCGAGCTGATTGAAGCGGGGCTGTCGCAAGTCGGGCAGAACGTGTGGTACGGTGCCGAACTGAAATTGCGGCGTAACGGAGAAAGCTTCCTTGCGTAGATATTGCGCCTTAGCCTGGCCCGGAAATCCTACGGCCTCTCGCACATCCACGCGCGCTCGGTAATCGCCCACCAGTGTCGGACGCAGACGGCCGTAACCGAGGCCGGAAGGGAAGTTCGTATTTTGCAAGATCTGCAGAGGATAACCGGATTGCAGGCGCCAGAAACCCGAAACACCCCAACCGCCCGCGATCCCGTCGAGCAGCTTGAGAGCGGCCGAATCGGGAGACGTCAGGATAGCTTTGCCTCTGCCGATGGGTAGTTCATAGAGGAAAGTCGCCACGAACTTTTGAGGGATGTCTTGAACCGAGAGGCCGCGGATGTCACGGAAGGTTCGGCCATCCTGGGGCAAGGCGTAGGCCGAGGAAGCTTTGCCATTGGTGTCTTCGATCAGTTTGGATACCGTGTAGGAGAGTAAAACGCTCAATCCACGGCTGAACCGACGCTCCAAACGGAAGTAGCCTGCAAAGTAATGCGAGTTGCCGCTGGGACGGCGGAGGACTCGGACATCACCGACCAGATGTGGGTGCGACTTCAATAAGTACTTATAAGCAATTGTGGGCCGTGTTATGGTGTATCCGTTTTCGGGCAAACCGGCGCCGGCGAAGGGGTTCGTCACCGGCCGGTCCAAGTACGTTCCGAGCGCTAAGAATTGCGGGTCCAGGACACTTATGAAGGGATTACCGTCCACAAACAGGTGCACGCCCCGGTTTCCGATGAAGCTGCTCTCCAGGAGCCACGATCCGATCTGGCGTTGCAAGCCCAGGTTATAGGAGATATCGTAAGAGGGACGATGGTAGCGTTCGTAGCCGTAGTAGGCGGCGCCAATGCTGCGCGCGATCACCTGCTGGGGATCATTGACGCCGGGCAACAGTCCGACGTCGTTAGGAAATGGGTTGGTCAAGGTCGCGCGGTAGGTGCGCCCGTTGTCTTCACTGATCAGCGCCTGCCCCCGAGTGCGGAAGAAGGGCTGGAGGCTGAGGGATGAAGTGCCTGAGGCGTTGCCTGTATAGCCGGCGTAAATGACGCCCAAGCCCGAACGCAACACCGTATTGGAGCTGAGCTGAAAAGCGAGGCCCAAGCGGGGGCCGAAGCCGCCGTAGAAAGGAGCGGTGCCCCCGCGGCCGACGCCCGGCTGCGTCACCAGGCCTATCCCACCGAGGAAAGGACCGGCCAGACGGGGAACAGGTACGCCGGCCGGCAGTTGTCCCCGCTCAACGACGTCCCGTTGGAAGTTGTAGTTGGGGTTGATTCGGTAGCCATTGTCGGCGGCGTAATCCACAAAGCAGAGCCGATCATAGCGCTCGGTCATCGGGGCTTCGAATTCCCATCGCAGACCGAGGTTCAGGGTCAACCTCGCCGTGGCTTTGAAGTCGTCTTGAACATAAAGAGCATAGTTGCGATAACCTACTGCCCAGCCGAGTTGGCCGCTGTCAAAGGTGAAGGAATCCGGTAAGCCGAGCAGGTAGGAGGCGAAACCGGAACCCTGCTGAACAAAGGGGGCCTGATAATAGAGCCCGGTCCAAGCGCCGCTGAAGGCGGCACGTCCGGAGGGAGCTTGCGGCTCGGCGTTGTTCAAATAGACGGGCCGGATCTCGTAGCCCGTCTTGAAGGTGTGCGGACCCGCGATCTTGGTCAAAGTGACGGAACCAAGGAAGTGCCGTTCGCGCAGCCATGTGGTTCTCCATTCGACGCCCAGACCCATCACCCGCTCGAACGTCATGCGCGGAACGAATCGCGGATCTAATTGGGCACGCGCATTGGGCGCGAAAGGAACCTGAGTGGGATCAAAGCCCTGGAAGACCGGATAGTAAGTGTAATTGCGAATCGTCCCTCCCAATTGTCCGGTCACGATAAGCGTTGGCGCCGCAGACCAGGTCCAGTTCAACGTCCCGCCCGTCTGCTCATCCCAGGAATGATGCGTTTGGTCGGTCGCCGGGCCTGCCCAATACGAGGGAACACTCGTGAAATCGTTGCGGGTCAGCCGGAAATAAACGCGGTGATTCGAGCCGAAGTTCTGGTCGAGCCGGACCGTAAAGTCGTTGTTGCGGGATTTGCTCTCGGTCCGCCCGGCGTAGTTGTTCAAGCCCGTGACCGGATCGCCCGGGCGGTTGGGCATCGGCCACAAGGAGACCATATAGAGGGCGACCGGATCGAAACGGTTCCGTGGGATCTGATTGCCGGGGAACGGGGAACGGGCGTTCCGAGCGGGGTCGTAAGTCAGCGGGTCGTAAATCGTCACCTTGCGTCCAGCACTATCCAACGTCTGGCTGAAGTCGCCGGCACGCTCTCGCTCTGTGGGCACCGTCCCGAACCTGAGGCTCCCTCGATCGTTGAGCCGGCGGCCGTCGAAATTGAAGAAGAAGAAAGTGCGGTTTCGCCCGTCGTACAACCGGGGAATTCGAACCGGCCCGCCGATGGCTCCACCGAAGTAGTGCAGACCGAACTGGCCTTTCGGGCTCCCGCGTCGGTTCGCATCCCACCCGTTCGCATTGAAGGCATCGTCCCGCATGAACTCATAAAGGGCGCCGTGGAATTGATTGGTGCCCGAGCGGGTGACGATGTTGATGGCTCCGCCGGACAGTCGGCCGTACTCAGCAGCCAGATTGTTGGTCTCCACCTTGAACTCCTGGATGGCGTCAATCGAAGGAAGAGCCGTGGCGCGGCCATCTCCGGAGGCCGAAGTCGGCGACCCATCCACGTAGAATTCAATCTGACGTACGCGACCCCCGCCAAAGCGCAGATCGCCCAGACTGCTGTCACGCCCTCCCACTCCCGGAGCCAGTTGGACCAGACGGATGGTCTCACGTCCGGGAAGAGGAAGCTCCAGGATTTTTTGGCGATCCACGACCAAGCCGACGTTGGCATTGGTCGTCACCAACAAAGGGGATTCTGCGGTCACCTCCACGCTCTCGGCGAGAGCGCCGACCTCCAGATTGAAATCCACCGCCAACCGGTCGGCAACCTGGAGCAGCAAGCCACTCCTTTCGGCAGCCTTGAAGCCCGGCATTTCTACTTTCACGCGGTAACGTCCCGGCTGGAGGGGGGTGAAGAGGTAAGCCCCGGTTTCATTGGTGACCGTCTTCAAAGCTACGCCAGTGTCCTCATTGGTCAAGGTGACCGCCGCGCCTGCGACGCGAGCTTTACTGGGGTCGAAAACGGTACCTCCAATAGAGGCCACGTTCACCTGCGCAAGGCTGACGGTTGTTGCAAAATACAACAGAAGGCCAGCGCCTCTCATCATGTGTAACTCCCTTGACGCCACCCACCCCGCCTCGAGGGGCTCCAGGTGGTCTTTCACCAGTGGATGATAGCGGCGAGCCCGAAACAGATCAAGGTACAGAACGGTTCTTTACCTGCCCCATTAACCGGACCAAAAGCCTACACTTAGCCGCGGGTTTGGCGATTAACAGGTTCCTTATCGGTGTCTAGCGGGATCAGGGGGGCCTTCCTCAGGTGGCGAACTCCAGGCGTCGCCCGCCCTGGCGTCGTGATTCCACCATGAGCCGCATCAGGCGGACGGCGGCGGCGGACGCCTCCGGCGGGCAGAGCTCCGGCCAGGCGTTCCGACGGCAGCAATCCAGAAAATACCGGATCTCAGCCTGATACCAATCGCCGCCGTCGGATTCCAGATCCTCCGCGCCGCCTCCTGCGCGGTAGAAAGTGGCGGGCCTGCCGGCAGAACTGTATTCGACCGCGCCGCCGTCGCCCACAACCGTGTATTCCATCGAGAAGGGATACTGGCTGACGTGATGCCAGCCACCGGTGACGGCCACAAAGCCGATCTCAGGGTAATCCAGACAGCCCAGGATGGCATCCACCCCGCCCGGGAGGTTCTCATAACCCACGGCAGTGACCGCGCGCGGGGGGCCGAACAGGTGCAGGCAGATGTCTACGTCGTGGATCAGCAAGTCGAAAACGCCGCCCCCGCTCTTCGCCGGATCGAACTCCCAGGGTCCCCAGGTGGGCGCGGCGCAACGGCGGCGGAAAATCGCGGAGCGCACGGGACCCAGCTTGCCGCTGCGCAGCAGATCGGCCAGCGAGCGATAGGCCGGGATGAAACGAACGACCTGGGCGACCATCAGTACGCGCCCGCAGCGACGGGCTTCGGCGATCATCTCCTCACAGGCGGCTCCATCCAAGGCCATCGGCTTTTCCACCAGCACGTGCTTGCCGTGACGCAAAGCAGCCAGTGCAGCCGGTGCGTGTAAGTGGGTGGGCAAACAGATATCCACGGCGTCCAGGTCTGGATCGGCGACGATTTCTTCCGGTGAGCGATACTTGCGCACGTCGGAGAAATCGAAGCGCTCTCCAGGTCCCCCGATGTTGCCCATGACGGCACTGAGGTCTCCCGAAAGGCGCTGCTCGTCCTGATCCATGACAGCCGCGACGATGACGTCCGGGATGTTACGAAGCGCGCGCAGGTGCGTGGCGCCCATGAAACCAAGTCCGAGAACTCCGACTCTCATAGGCGTTAGGCTAGCACTCCGGCCGGCGCGATGCTCAGCGAACCAGTGGCTTCAACAGATCCAGGGCCGCGGCGACCAGCATCTCGCCCGACCCCTCGGCGCAACGCGCGCTGACCACCTCGTAGGCGCCCTCGGCGTAAGCCTGCCGGTTGGGAACGTAACCGATGGAATCGTTGGTCAGGGATTGGACGATGGTGAGGCCGAAAGGAGAGGCGTGCTTGACGGCCAGGCCCAGCTCGACAAAGATTTCTCCCGGCAGACCGACCCAGGCCAGTTCCGGAGCCAGCGCGATGACCTGCACCTCGGCAGCGATGGGACGACCGCGGCGCTCGATCACGTCCAGAAGTTTGAAAGCGCGAACCAGGTCCATGAAGGGAGCAGCGTCCGGCTTTCCGAACGTGGCGGCGGTGCGACGCGCCCACTCGGCTTCCGACGGATCCGCAGGCGCCAGCGGCAACTCCACGATCCGACTGCGCGCCGCCAGCGCGGAAGGACGCAGCAAGCGCAAGCCGGCATAGCATTTCAGCGTCTCGCCGGCCAACACCGTGCCGATGCGGGCTGCTTCTTCGTGGCCTTTCTGGCGGTCCCGGGTTCGAACGTCAAGGTGATTGACGTTTCCGGCAGCGCCCAGGGTGAAGAGCGTGACCATCTCCGGGCCTTTGATCTTGCCGAGCAAAGAGGCCAGGGTGAAGGGATAGTCGGCAGAGTATTCCGAGCCGCCGACCGTGTCCAGGTGCATGGCGAAGTTGACCAGAGTGGCCAGAGGGCGGCCTGCGGGAGTATCCAGATACAGCACGGGCAGGCTCGGGTCAACGGGACCCGCGGGGCGAACGATGTTGGGATTCAACTTGCCGGGGTTCCAGGCGACGCTGCCGTCCTTCATCACGTAGCGGCGATTGAAGGCCAGAGATTGCACTTGCCCGACGGCGGCCCACAAGCGCGCCGGCTCCAAGCGCGAGGCTGCCAGGCGAACGCTTTCGGCGATGCGTTCCGGCAATTCGGCCCGGTAGCGGCGGGCGGCTTCGCTGCTTTGAGCCGCCACGTCGTCACGCCGAGTGCGTCCGGCGAGCGCCGGACCGGTGTGGGTGTGCGTGGCGCTGAGCATCACGCGCTCCGGCGGCAGGCCCACGGTTTCGGAAACGCGCCGGCGAGCCTGCTCGACGATGTCGCGGGGTAAGCTGATCAAGTCGCAGACCACCAGGGCTGCGCGCGAACCTTCCAGCTCGAGCACCAGGGCCCTGGCGTAAAGGTCGTCATGCACGCCCTGGGCGCCGCGCGGCGAGTAATAGCCGGCCAGAGGCAAACCCAGCGGCGGAGTGATTTTCACGGCGGCCGCGCCGGCTCGCAAGTCGGCGAAAACCGGCGCGGCGCAAGCGACCCAGAGAATCCAACACAGACGCGCGGAAGGCATTGGGCCTATTATCCCGCCCTCGGAAGTGCGGCTTCGATGCGATCCCAGACGTCGGGCGTGAGCGCGTTTTGTCTCAAGATCTCCCGCCAGGGACCGGGGACGCTCTCGCCGCGACGCGCCGCAGCGAGCACCACTTCGACGATCACGCGGCGCTGGAGCGGCAGTTGGACCCGTTCGAGGAATTTGATCAGCCTTTTGACGTGGCGGCGAAACGCGGCGCCCGACCTGTCGCGAGCCTCATCGAGGAAGCACAGCAGCGCCAGCGTCGAGGCCAGTGCGCGTTCCTCCTCGTCACGGCCCGGCATGCCGCCGTCGGCTTCCATCCGGCAGGCGAGTTCGAGCAACCAGGCGTCGTCGTCCGGTGGGCCGAGCATCGGCTCCACGGGCAGGTGCGCGGAAACCCGCTGCGCAGATCTCACGAACGCGATCCTCGGGGCTGACGCCGTCTTCGGGGGCGCGTGCAGCGACGCCGGGCGGAGACACGCGAAGTAGCTTTCAAAAGCCGTATCCTCGGGCATTCCGACAGGCACGACCCGCGTCTCGGGCGGAAGGCCCGCTTCGTCGCCCGGGCGTTCGATGACCGCCACCAGCGCGGCGGCGCGGCTGACCAGTCCGTAATCGAGGCTGACCCGCTCCAGGAGAGAATTCGTCCGGCGTTCGCGCCGCTGGGTCAGGCGAGCGTTCTGCGCATCGAAATGGCGGCTCTCCAGGTCCGCAATCCAGCGTGCGCCCTGGAGCAACTTGAGCGTCTCGCCCAACCGCGAGGGTGCGAGCTCGAGGGGTTCACGCAGCTCCTGTTCGCCCGCATCGGATTTCCAAGTTACGCACAGCGCGCCGGCTCCCGGCCCGTCGGTCGAGGCAAACAGCACCAGGGGGAAGCCTTCGAAAACCGACATCGGCGGCTGGGGCAGGATGGAAGCGCCCGGCAGGCCTTCGATTCGGGCCCGGACTTCGTAAGCGACCGGCTGAGTTGAGGAGGCGAACAGCTCGAGCGCCGGAAGATCCACGCGTTCCCGCGCGGTCACCGATCGGATGACGCCGCCGGTGGTGCGCGCCAACTCGCTCAAGCCGCGATCGCCGCCGCCGCCGGCCAGCGCCAGGCAGTGCACGCGCGCGCCGAGAGTCCGCGCTCGTTGTTGCACCTCTGCGTAGCCGAAAATCTGGCCGTCGGTGATCAGGAAGATCTCGCCGCCGACGGAGCCCAGCAGCCCGACCGCCCGCTCGATGGCAGGCGCCATCTTGGTGCCGCCGCGCGCGTCAATCTTAGCGAGGAAATCGCGCGCCGCCTCGCGATTGGCTTGATCGGCTTCGAGCAACGCAGTCCCCAGGGTTTCCACTTCATCATTGAAGGCCACGATGCCGAAGCGGTCCTCGGGCGAAAGAGCCGTCAGGCAAGCTTCGCAGGCTCTGCGAGCCTGCTGGATGGGCCGGCCTTCCATAGAACCGGAGCGGTCCAGCACGAACACCACGCGACGCGGCAGGCTCCGCGCGGACCCAAAACGCGTGGAAGGAATCACGGCCGCGAGCCTTCCCTTGCCGTCGCGACTCGAGCCGGCGAACACGCCCGAGAGTTCGCTGCGCGTCTGCACGTCCACGATGAGGTCGCGATTGGGCCAGTCGCGCTCGGGCGCCAGAGCGATTCTGCCGGCGCGCGCTCCGTGCGGTCGCCAGCGCACGGCGTGGGACGGCGATCCGGCCTGCTCGATCTCAGCGGGCATGGCCACCGAGAGGTCGAAGCCCACCTCGTGCAAATCCGCGGCGTCGGCGGCCCACTGCGGAAGGATCAAATCTTCGAACTCATCTTCGGGCAGTTCCAATTCGCCCAATCCGCCGCTGAGGGACGCGCGAGCCCCGGCGTGGTAGGCGGGGGCCATAGTGAAAGGGAACCGGAAGCGCACTGCCCGGTCGCGAATCTCGACGCCCGCGATCAGCTCGAGGCTGACCGTAACCGTCTCGCCGGGACGGAGGTTGCCCAGCGTGAGGCTGACGATCCCATCGGCGTACTGGCGCGCAAGCGTGGACAAGCGGCCGGCGGCCACGCCGTCCTCGTAAGCTTTCACCGCCTCGGCGACCGGCCGGAGCTCGGAGCGGACGGAGAAGCTTTCCCCGGTGACGCGAAAGCGGCGCAGCGCCGCGTCGCGAGGCAAAGCAAAGGTGTAGATGATCTCCAGAGGGCGATCTTCGCCCGAACGAAACAGGTGATGCACGAAGAGGCGAGCGCCGACGGGGAGCAGGCGGCCGGTGAGCCACAAGCGCTGCATGGTCAACTTGACCGCCTCACCCGTGCGGGCACGGCGTGGCGCAAAGCCGACGGATTCGTCAACTGCCGGAATCGTCAATGATCTTGTCCTCCTGATGAGAATTGAGGGCCGAGGCGGCGGCGAGCAACGCCTGGCGGATGTGCTTCAGGCGCCAGGGGGCGGCGTCGGCCCGAATCCACACCACGACGTCATGACTGAGCGCGTACGACCACCAGGCGGTGGGCGCGGGCAAGCCGTCGGAGGGTTTCTCGCCGCCGAGGATGCGAGCGATCTCGGCGAGCGCCAGACCCCTGGCCTGAAGCTTGCGGATGCGCGCCAGACGCTCCAGATGCGCGCGACCGTAGACCGCGCCGGGACCGGCCCGCAAAGGACCGGGCAGCAGTTTCCGGGCGATGTAGAAGCGGATGGTGCGCGCCGGGACTCCGGACTTCTCAGCCAGTTCTTCGAGCGTGAATTCCGTCACCGCACGGGCCTCCAGCCCAACCTCATCGTAGCGTAGATTTTCGACAGTGTCAAGAACTGTAAAATTGCGGGCGCGCCTCTCTCCACGGCGAAGGGGCAGTCGGGCTTCAGCGCCATCCGGTAAGGAGCGCGCCAGGCCCTCCGGGAGTCCTGCTGGTGATTTTCCGGAGGGCTGTCGCGGAATTTCTTCTGCAGCGGTGACTCCCGTCACATCGCCACACAGGTGGGCGAGGGTATGATACTGGGTCGCTCTATGAACAGGATGGGAATCTTCGTGTTCCTCCTGGTGCTGCTGCCGGCCGCACCGGCCCGAGCAGCGCAGCCGGGCAGGATCGAGTTCTATGGCAGCGGTCGCACCCGTATGGAGTTGTGGGACTGGTTCGAGGCCGCAGCCGAGAACCGCTACGCTTTCAACGGCACGCTGCTCCGTGTGGGCATCCGGCAAAAACGAAGCCGCTGGGACTGGAACCTCGAATTGGCGGCGCCCGCGCTGCTGGCCTTACCGACCAACGCGATTGCGCCCGCGCCGCAGGGTCTGCTCGGCCTAGGGGCCAATTACTACGCCGAGGCGCAGCCCAGGCGGAACACCGCCATGCTGTTTCCCAAGCAAGCCTCTGTGAGCCTTCACGGAGGAGCCGCAGGGCGGCATCGGCTGCAGATCGGACGGTTTGAGTTCGCCGAGGGCGCCGAGCTGTCGCCGAAGAATCCCGCGCTGGCGACGCTCAAAAACAGCCGCATCCGCGAGCGGCTGATCGGCACCTTCGGCTTCACGCACGTGCACCGCAGTTTTGACGGCGTGCAGTACTCCTATGACGGCCGGGGAGGGCGGCTCACGGTTGTGGGGGCGGCGCCGACGCGCGGCGTCTTCCAGACGGACGGCTGGGGCTGGGCGGGCGTGGGCTTCGGATACGTTGCGTGGACGCAGGCAGTCGCCAAACACGGCGCCGGGGACTGGCGCCTGTTCGGCCTCTACTACGAAGACTGGCGGCCAGTGTTGAAGACCGACAATCGTCCGCCGTCCGCGCGTTCGGCCGACCGCGAGCACATCCGGATCGGTAGCTTCGGCGGGCACTGGGTTCACGTTTTTCCCAGCCGTGCGGGCAATCTCGACGGTCTGATCTGGGCTGTGGTCCAGACCGGGCGCTGGGGGAAGCTCGATCACGCTGCCTGGGCCGTAGCGGTCGAGGGCGGCTGGCAGCCGAAAGCGCCGGCGCGGTTGAGGCCCTGGTTGCGCGGCGGCGTGTTTGCGGCCAGTGGCGACGCCGAGCCGGGCGACAGCCGACACCAAACCTTCTTTCAGGTGCTGCCGACCCCACGCGTCTACGCGCGCTTTCCGTTCTACAATCTCATGAACCTTCAGGATTTCTTCGGAACGCTCGTGCTAAGGCCACACGCTAAGCTGAGCTTTCGGTGCGACGTCCACGGCTTGCGCCTCAGTCGGCGGACGGATCTGTGGTACGCCGGAGGCGGCGCTTACAATCCCTGGAGTTTCGGCTACGCGGGACGGCCGAGCCGCGGCGGACGCGGCCTAGCGACCGTATTCGATCTCAGTGGCGATATCAACCTGAGCTCTGCGCTCACCGTCGCCGCCTATTACGGCCACGCCCGGGGCAAGAGCGTGATGGAGGCCATCTATCCGAGCCGTCCGACGGCGAACATGGCCTATCTGGAGCTGAGCTGGCTCTTTTAGCACGCACCTCTCATCGCACTTCACAACCGCAAAGCCCGGTGCGAGGGTCGGGCCGAGAGAGCCACACGACCCGAAGATGCGGCAAGGCGTCTCGGCGGGTGCGTCATGCGGCGAAGCAACGCGGGATCCTGCAAAGCGCCGCGAAAGGCCAGGGCCGCAGCCCCCAACAGGCCGGCGTCGTGATCCAAAGCGCTGGGCCGCAGTTCCACGCACCGGCGCAGTTCGGGCAGGCAGTGGGCATCCAGTTGTTCCTCTAGCAGAGGGGCCAGCAGGTCGGCGCCCTGGACCAGCTCTCCGCCCAGGACGATCACGTCAGGATTGAGGATGTTGACCAGGTGTGCCAGGGCGAGGCCCAGGTAGCGGGCGGCGCGCGTAACGGCGGCCAGAGCCGCCGGATCGCGTTCTCTGGCGCGCTGGAAGACCTCGCCGACCGAGCAAGAAGGCCCCTGCCGGGGATCCCGCCCGCTGTGCTCGAGATACTGTCGCACGATATTCGGCGCGGAAGCGACGGCCTCCAGGCATCCTGTTTTGCCGCAGGCGCAGGAATCGAGGACCGAAGGATCCACGGTGATGTGGCCGAATTCGCCGGCCAGGCCCCGACATCCCCGCAGAAACCTGCCGTTGATGCAGGCTCCGATGCCGATGCCCACGCCCACCATGAGGTAGATGCAGTTGCGAGAGTCGGCGGCCGCGCCCAGCCAGTGTTCCGCCAGAAGCTTACAGTAGCCGTCCACGCCGAAGAAGATCGGCATGTCGAAAGCGCGTCGCAGCTCATCGCGCAAGGGGAAATTGCTCCAACCCAGATTGACTGCGGTGACGCGACCGTCCTGGTCCATGAGGCCGGTGTAGGAGACTCCCATGGCGAGCACGCGCGAGCGCTGGGAGGCGCGCAGACGGTCGAGGAGGCCTCGAATGCCGTCCGCTAGGCATTGAAACTCCAGGGGGTGCGACGGCGGAATCGCCTGTTCCCCACGGGACAACGCTTGACCCAGAAAATCCGTGAGTGCGAAGCGGAGCTTGACGCCCTCCATATCCACCGCCAAAAAATAGCCAGCCGCGGGGCTGAGCTGAAGGACCTCACGCCGCCGTCCGCCGGTGGATTCCAGCTCGCCCACGCGCTCGACCACGCCATGCTCGATCAAATGGCGCAGAGCCACGCTGACACAGGCGGGATTGAGGCCGGTGTCCTGGACGATCTGGGCGCGGGTGGCGGGGCGCCGCCGGTAAAGGACGCCCAGGATGTCACGCAGCCATTGACTGGATACTTTCAACCAAGCTCCTTGCGCAAGGCGGATAAAAGAGCCTGAATCAAGCTGACTATTTTAGCGGTTTGTCAAGCCGCTCGCAGCGAAAGGCAGGGTGAGGAGGGCGGCGGCTTCGGTCTTCAATCTGAACAATCACGCGTGAATTTGTTTTGATCAGCGCGGCCGATGGGAGGCCCAGCCGCAGCGTCCCGCGAGATCCGCTCCGGAAGGCTTCAAAACTTTGGCGGACACGCGTCAGGCCGCGGGCGCAGGAACTGCGCGAGCCGCACACGCCGGGCCCCACTCACAGACCACGCGGTCGCGCCTCGCGTGCTACCGCGCGGGCAACCGCACGGCGCGGCCGGTCTTGATGGACTCCTTGGCCGCCTCCAGGATCTCAACCACGTCAACGTTCATGCGGAGGCCTACCAGTCCCTCGACCGGCTGGCCGGAGCGCAGGCAGTGGACCAGGTAGGCGATGGGCTCGGCACGCTCCGGGGGAAGAGGCTGGAGGGGGACCTCCTTGGCCTCTCTCCCCGTTCGCAGTTCGACGCGCTCGCGGGTGACGTACAAGGATGCCTGGCGTCCGAAGATCTCCAGGTCTTGGAAGCTGCGGGGCAGATCCCAACTTCCCTCCAGCAAGGCCACGCCTTCGGGATAGCTCAACAGCAGCGTGGCGTTGTCTTCGACTTTCGGAAAGCGCTCGGGCTGAAGCCGGTTGACCTGGGCGTAGACGCTGCTGGGCCGGCCCAGGTACCACAGAGCCCACAAGGCGTTGTAGCAGCCGAAGTCAATGAGAGCGCCGCCGCCGTTCTTGACCGGATCCGTCAGCCATTCGAAGAAGTATTTGCTGCGTGCGCCGGAGGAGCCGGGGCCCCCATGGCCGACGACGCCACGCACACGCCAGACCTTGCCCAGGCTGCCGGATGCCGCCAGCTCGCGAGCCACATACTGCGACGGCCACCAGGCCATCTGATAGTTGGTCATGACCTGGATGCCATGCTGTCGGGAGAGTCGCTCGATAGCCAGAGCGTCCTTGTAAGTCGCCGCCAGCGGTTTCTCGAACATCACGTGGATCTTGCGCGGGGCGCAAACCTGAACGATTTCCAGATGCCGGTAATTCTCGACGAAGGCCCACACGATATCGGGGCGCGCCTTGTCGAGCATTTCCCGGTAGTCGGAGAACACAGGGGCCTGAGGCGCGAGTTTCTTCGCCTCCGCCACCAATTCGGGGTTGGATTCGGCAATGCCGACCAGTTGAGCGGGCTGATTGGAGGCCATCCGCGCCAGATGTCCCCAAACGTGCGAGTGCACCAAACCGATGACCGCAATTTTGTAAGGCTGCGCGGCCAGGGAGAGGGCCGAGCAAAACAGAAGTGCGAAGATTTTGGACATCATGATTGTGACCTCTTGCCGGCAGGCGCCTGACGCGGCCGCCACCTGCCCGCTGTCGCGGGCTGAAGGCAGTGCCGCGCAGCCTGCTTCCTGAGCAGTGTAGCAAGCGAGACAGAGCCGCGGGCGGGGCGCAAGCAAACGTGCTACATTATTACCAAAAAAAGAAGCGGGGTGCGGACCATGGGCATCTTTCCACGGGCGCTACTGGCAGGAGTGGTGGCCTCAGGGCTCAGCCTCAGTCAGCCGCTGGCGGAGCAGGCGCGTCAGCTCGAGCGCAAGGGCGATGCGCCGGCGGCGCGTCAGTTGCTCCAGCGAGCGGTACGCAACGCGCCGCAGGACACGGAAGCGCTGGCAGCCTACGCGGAATTTTTGGATCGCTACCGCGATCCGGAGGCACGGAAGGCGTACCAAAGGCTGCTGGACGCGTTGGGAAGCGCAGATCGCCGCCGGCGAGGCCAGGTGGCGCGTCGCCTGACGGTGCTCGATCTTCTGGCCGGTGATCGGGCAGCCGCAGCGCAGCATTGGAAGATCTGGCAGGAGGCCGAGGGCCGCTCTCCCGGTGCGCCGCCGTTCGAGCGCGGGAGCGTCGCGGCGCTGGCGGTAGGTTATACCGAGATTCCCGGACCTCTGAGTTCCTTCTCGCGCATGGCGGCCGTATCGCAGGACGTGGGTCCGGACGATTTATTGCCCGCCCTGGCGCGCAACGTGGTCACCAACGGTTATCAGGCTTCCACATCCGGAGAAGCTCTGGAGCCCACCGAGTACATGAAGCTGCTGCGGCGGTATCTCTCCCAGGCGCGGGAGCTGGAGAACCTGGCGGGTCCGGAGAAGGTCATCCGCATCGAGGCGTGCGAATCGCCCAAGACGGGCGAGCTGCTGCGCGTGCTGGGCTACCGCATTCGCGGGGCGTGCGGCAGCGAACTGGTCCTCGAAACGGTCAACGCCACCCGGGCGTTCTTGACCATTGACTCCGGCTTTCCATTGGCCGAACTCGAGCAGGCCTTGCGCACCAACCAGCCGTTCGTCTACGACTACAAGCCGACGCGGGTGGCGGTGCTGTACGGACCCGAGTACTGGCTGAAGGGCAAAGAAAAACCGGGCGTCAGTTTTATCGAAGTGTTCTTGGGGGACCCAGCGCTATGCCGGCTGTATCTGGGCTTCTCCAAGCTGGATCGGGCGACCGCGGAGGCGCTTCGGACGGCCACGCCGGTAGAGCGGCTGCGGCCCTTCGGCCACGTGCTGGACTTCTTCGGGGCCATGTTCGAGATCCGCAACGGCAAGGCCGTCGTTCCCGGCGGTGCGCGCGCGGCGCCGGCCTGGGCGGAGATGGTGGGCGTGTCGCCGGATACCGGGCCGGCGTTTTTCGAGCGATTGCTGACGCGCGACGACGGCTGGATGGCCAGTTACTTCGACGCTCTGGCGCGAGTGAATGGACCGGTGAAGGATTACCTCACGGAACCGGAGCGGATGAAGCGATTCTACCTGGCGCTGCGGGGTCGCGTCACCAGCCCGGGACCGGCGCGTCCGGTGTTCCGCTCCAACACCGACATGCTGCTGCTGACCACGAGGCTGAGATTGGAGGCTGACGGAAAGCCGCACATCCCGGGCAATCTGGAAGTCTGGAAGAACCTGTTCATCAGCCATCCGCACGGGCGTTACGACGCACGCTTGAGGCGCGCAGCCGGCGGGTGGAAGGAGCCGGATGATCTCATCGAGGCTCTGTTCGCATTATGCCGGCGGGCCGTGGAAAACGAGCCGCTGAAGATGTTCATGGCGCTCAGCGATCTAAATCGGCGGCGCACAAAACCTCTCGAGGCGGCGACGGTGGAGCGGCTGCTGCGGGAATACCGGGAGATGGGAGCGCAGTACTCCATTTTCGCCGAGGTCCCCACGCTCAGCGACGCCACCATCGTGCTGTATCTGGACACGGCTCAGAGCATCAACCGCTTAGGAGATCAGCTTCTGCGCGCCAATACGGCCGGAAGTCTGCAAGCCCTGGCCGGCTTGTGGCAGATCTTCTACCGCCACGGTTTCATCCCGGAATCCGAAGCTGACCGCACCCTGGCCGACATTCTCGGGAACTTCGCCAAGATACGAAACAGCCGCGAGTTGTTTGACGCCGGCCGCGCCGGAGTGACGCGATTGCTGGCCGCTACCGGATCAGCGCCGGGAGCCTCGCCGCAGGAGCGAATCATGGAGCTGCTGGCCGGGGTATCGCGCTCCGTAGATCCCGAGACCGAGAACCGCATTCTGGAAGAGATGATGCGGTTGTTCGAAGCGCAGCGGCTGATTCCTCTGAACCTGTTGTTCGAGGTGGCGGATCACCTGGAGGCAGTCGGGCGAGGAGAGAGGCTCAATACGGCGCTGATCAATCGCGTGATGGCCCGGCTCGGGGATTTGCAATCGCCGCGTGCGGCGCTGACCACGGTCGAGAAGAACGCGTTCGCCTACGGCTACTGGACGGAGCGGCACATCGAGAGCCAGCGGAGGTTGAACCTGCGGGCGGCGGTCGAGCGTGCGGTCGGGGATGCTGAGCGGCTGCGCGATGTACGCGGGTTGTTAGCGCCGCTGTTGCGCGACACCCTGGTTGGACTGAACTATATCCATTATGCGCCGCCGGGCGGCCAACTGCTGCTGACGAATCCGCTGTTCGTGCGCAGTCATGATTTCGTGGGGTCGCAGGGGACGCAGCGAACCTGGAGGCAGACGGAGGTGTTCGGCACCGGCTGGCCTTCCAACGCCGGCGGCCGCCTGGAGGGATCGCTCTGCGGCCTACCCTACGCGCTGGCAGAGGCGGAGCAGAATTTCATGGTGCCCGAACGCGAGCAGGCGCTCATCTGGGGGGACCTGGCGCCGCAGATGATTTTGAGCGCCAAGATTCCGCGCTGGTGGACGGTGACGCCGGCGCAGATGCACTGGGTGGGGTTGCACCTGCGCTACGGGGAATCCCTGGTGGCGGAAGCAGCGTTCGAGGAGCGGCGGCGTCAGCAGTTGGAAGAAGTCTTGGGGCGACAAGCCTCGCCCGGGCGTGCGCATCGGATCGTGGAATTGGCGGCCGCGGGCGAGGTACGCGCCGCCCTGGAGCTGACCACGCCCAGTGAGCTGTTCGTTTTGGCCGCAGAGGTCTTGGCGCAAGAGAAAGACTACAGCGGGCCGCTGGCGACCGAGATCCGGCGTCTGGAACGGGAGTCTCCGGAGCGGAACAACTATCGGGTGATCGCGCGGCTGTTCGGCACGCCGAAGCCGACGCTGACGAACTCGTATCAGCCGGATTTGCTGCATCTGCGTACCTTCCCCACTTTGATGGGTTACTCCAGCCGCATCCTGGCGGAAAGTTGGGAGTCCGGCACGCTCTACTGGGCGGCGCTGGCGGATGAGGTGCATCTGCCGCCCGCCCATTTGAACCTGGCGATTCCGCAGTGGACGCAGCAGATGCTGGAGAAGATTTTCGCCACGCACCTGGAGGATTGGCCTGCGGTCTGGCGCTCGATGCGGCTGGTGGCCGAGGAGGTCCGCGCCAGGATGCGCCAGCCGGCGGCCGGGGAACAAACAGCTTCTTTGCCGTGAAGGAAAGGTTTTGGGGGTCAGTGATGGTCGAGCGGATCATGCTTGCCTGTTTGGCGGTCGGTTACGGCGCCGCCGCAGTCGCGGCTCAGGAGCCGCAACGTCCGGTGTTTCGCGTGAAGGTGGACATGGTGGTGGTGACCTTTACGGTCACCGACAGCAAGGGACGTTACGTCAGTGGACTCAAGCCCAGTGACTTCCGCATTCTGGAAGACGGCATTGTGCAGAAGATCGCGACCTTCGCCGAAGGCAGCAAGCCCGCGGTCCAAGTGCTGGAAGACGGCTCCACGCGTCCGCTGATCTCCACGAGCCCCGAGCCCGAGAAGCCGGGGCCGGCGGACGCCTTCGTGGGCACCAACGTCTTCATCCTGTTCGACACCAGCAATTACATGTACCGGGGCTTCGTCTACGCCTCCGACGCCATCGCGGATTTCGTGCGCGGCCTGGATCGCGCCGATTCGGTGGCCATTTACACCTTCAGCCGGAATCTTTCCCGCGCGGCGCCGCTGACGCGCGATCGTCAGGAGGCCATCGCGGGCTTACGCAAGGCGGTGGCGGGCGACGATGCGGCGCTGTACAATTCGCTGTTGCTCACGCTGCGCGATGCAGCCAAGGTGCCGGGACGCAAGGTGATCATCGTGTTCTCCAACGGCCCCGACAACGCCAGCATGGTGGCCCCGGACGATGTCCGCGCCGTGGCGGAGGACGAAGGCATTCCCCTGTACGTGATCTCGACCAGCGACGTGAACAAGGATCCGATCTCCAGCGCCGTGTTCCGCCGCATCACAGCGCGCACCGGAGGACAGGCTTTCTGGGCCAAGACGTGGCAAAAGCAGGTGGAAGCCTTTGAATCCATCCGCGAGGCGCTCGGCTATTCCTATACCATCACGTACTATCCGCAGCCCAATCCGAACGAAGGCTTCCGGAAGATCACCGTGGAGATCGTTTCCGACGTGGGCAAGAAATACAGGGTGCGCGCGCGTCCCGGCTACCGGCCGCGGCCGGCGTTTTGAGCCCGCACCCGGTGCAGGGGAGTCTGACCGGATCTGGTCAGCGCCTGCGGACAGCACCCATCGTGATGCGGGCGGCCGTTGTATCAGGCGGCGCGAGCGGACGCGGGCGATAGCGCATGCGGCTGTGCTAGACTAAGCGGTTTCGAAGGGTCCGAAACTCTCCCATGTCCGTCCAGTTACTCTTGGTGGGTCAGCTCGCGGGCATCGAGGAATTCTTGTTGGCCCCGCCCGGAGCACAGGAAGCGGCTGCGGCTGGTCCTGGCGGGCAACACTCGTTGGCGGGCCGCTCCCACTGGGCGGCGCTGCTGACGGAAGTAATTCCCCGGGCGCTGCTGGCCGAATTGGGCTTGCCCCGGATTCTGTTGGGATCCAGCGGCGGCGGGCGCTTCCTGCTGGTGTTGCCCGGGGATGCCGCCGAAAGGGCTCGGGAGTTTCTGGGACGGGCGGCCGTCGAGATTCAGCAAATGAGCGGCGGGCATCTGCGCCTGCTGTGGGCAGCGACCGAGAATTTGGGCGATTGGAGCGTGGTGCGCCGGCGACTGGCCGAAGAGCTGGAACGACAGCGAACGGCGCCCCCGTCACCGGAGACCTTCGAACCCTTCGAAGCCCCGGCGATCCCTGAAGGCGACACGTACTTCCCGCAGTTCAGCTGGGACCTCTGGGGGGCTGAAACGGTAGGATGGGCGCCGGAGGCGCCCGCGCGCATCATCGCGGGAGCCGGTAAACACAGTTGGAGTCTGACGCCGGGGCGATCGGCGGATGCCATCGCGCTGGCCAGGCACATGGCCCCCAGCGAGGACGGCAAAGAGCCCGCCGATTTGCCCACGCTCGCCGCCCGGGCGCAGGGCCGCCCGCTGTGGGGCATGCTGCGAGGGGACGCGGACAATTTCCGGATCCGGATGCGGCGTGCGCAGACCATCGAGGAGCACGTGCAGCTTTCGATTCTCTACCGGCAGTTCTTCGCCGGCGAGCTGGAAGTCCTGTGCTCGCAGCCGGAATTCTGGAGGAAGGTGACCATCCTTTACACGGGCGCCGACGACTTTGCCGTCTACGGGGCCTGGGACGCGCTGGCGCCTTTCGCGCGCGAAATGCAGCGGCTGTTCCACCGTTTCAGTGAAGAGAACCTCAAAGAGTTTCCGGGACCGGAAGGCAAAACCATCTCCATGGCCATTGCGCTAGCCGGCGAACCGGAAGTCACGCTGGCCGGCATCTATCAGGAGGCGGGACGCTTGCTGGCGCTGGCCAAGGCCGCGGATAAAGACTGTATCTACTTTTTGGGCCGCGCGCTGGAGTGGAAACAATTGGCGGACGCGGCCGAGCTGAAGGAGACGCTGGCGCGGATGGGCGCCGAAGGCGTGACATCCCGCCATATGCTCAACGAACTGAGCCGTTTCTATCGCAAAGCCGGCTCGAGCCTGAACCCGGAGGCCGAGCGGCTCGAACGACCCTGGAGGTTCCAGTGCCGATTGAACCGGGTGCTGGCCGGAGCGCGCGAGCGCGAGGTGCAGAAGCTGCGTGCGCACCTGGCCAGTGAGCTGAGCAGCCGCGGAGCGGCCCAGGTCCGGTTGCGACCGCCGGGCCTGGTGGCGCTGGAATGGGCGCGATTGAGCACCGAGGTGCAGTGATGGCAACCGACGTTCAACACGAGACCCGAAACCGACCGGCGGGACGCGAGACACGCGGTCCGCGCGAAGGGGCTTCCCGAGAAGCTTCCGCCAAGGGGGAAAGCCGGGGCGAGCGAGGCCGTGCCGAAGGACCGCCGGAGATTGATTTGGACAAGCTGATCAACGACAGCCTGTATCTGGACAACCAGGCGCACAGCGTGGTGAGCCGACTGCGCGATTTGGACTCCGGCACCAAGAGTCAGCTCCGGCGGCTGTACCACGCCGTGCGGCGGGCCTGTCGGGCTCCGGACAACGAGCGGCAGCACCAGTTCGTCATGCTGCGCGCGCGACTGGCCTATACGATCGCGCGCCATTCTTTGCGCGGTCTGGATGCACTCGAGCGGCTGCTGCTGCAAGTGACCCGCAAGAACGACCCCCGCGGCTATGAGCGATTCCGTGATCTGTTCGAAGCCATCGTGGCTTACAACGAGTGAGGAAGCATGAGCGCGCACACGGCGGATACCGAACTGCGATTTCTAGGAAAGCTGATTCTGGAGGGCGAGCTGCATTGCGAGACCGGCCTGCACATCGGAGCGGGCAAGGGCTCGTTGGAGATCGGCGGCGCTGACAATCCGGTGGTCAAGGACGCGCTGGGCCGACCGTACGTGCCCGGCAGCTCGCTACGGGGGAAACTGCGTAGCCTGCTGGAACAGGCCTCCGGCCTGGCGGTCCCCTCCGAGCTGGTCTACCTGACACGCCGCAAAGGGCAGGAGGTGCGCATTCACCAGAGTGACCGCCCCGACGACGAGATCTGCCTGTTGTTCGGGCGCAACCCGGGGCGCATGGAGCGAGTGCAGGGGGAGCCGCTGGAGTCCAGCCACGCCACCCCGGCCCGACTCACGGTCTGCGACGCTCCTCTGGATCCGGACAGCATCACGCCCCAGATGCGCGAGCACCTGGATGATGAGCTGACCGAGGTCAAGAGCGAAAACGCCATAGACCGGATCACATCCCAGGCCAACCCGCGCACGCTGGAGCGGGTGCCCGCGGGCGCACGTTTCCGAGTGCGTTTCGTGTTGGACGTGCTCTGTGAGGAAGACAAAGCGCTGGCGGCGCGGTTGATCGAAGGGTTGCGGCTGCTGGAAGACGATGCGCTTGGCGGAGGCGGATCGCGCGGGAGCGGCCGCGTGCGGTTCGCGAACATGAGGCTGGTCTGGCGCAGCCGGGAGTACTACCGCGCGGGCCGGCCGGAGATCGAATTGCTGGCCAAAGCCGATCTGGCGGCCTTGCAATCCCTGGTGCTGGCAGACGGCTGGAGCCAGAAGCTGGCTGGCTGACGATGCAGCCCGCGCTGGTGGTCCGTTTTCGGCCCACGGGTCCGTGGCGGATCGGTCCGGATTCTGGGGCCCGCGACGGGGTGGACCTCATCTATCACAGCGACAGCCTCTTCTCTGCCCTGACGCACGCGATGGCGAATCTCGGGCGTCTCGAGGAGTGGCTGGAAGCCACAATCCTCAACCCCGCAGGCCCCGCGGTGACGTTGAGTTCTTGTTTCCCCTACCTGGATGAGATCCATTTTTTGACGCCGCCGCGAGCGCTGTGGCCGCCGGCTCCTTCGGCCAGAATTCCCTGGGACGGGGCGCGGTTCGTTCCACTGTCGCTCGTCGGCGAGCTGTTCTCGGAAGCGCCCTTCCGGGAGGAGGGCTGGCGACTCGACGGTCCCAGCCAGTGCCTGCTGCCGACCGACGTGCGCTTCAGCGCGCCGGGTCCCTTCCGTCCCGTGCGACGAAGTCGCATTGCGGTTGACCGTGTGGGCGGGCACGTGGAAACCTACCGCACGGGCTGCCTGGAATTCGCCGACGGCGGGGGATTGTGGGCCATCGTGGGTTTCGCCGACGAAGCCGCTTTTGAGCAGTGGGCGGAGCCCGTGCGCGGAGCTCTGCGCTGGCTGGCGGACACCGGCCTAGGGGGTGAACGCTCGCAGGGCTGGGGCCATTCGGCGCCTCCTGAATTCATCGAGGCAGAGCTACCGGGCACCATTCTTCCGGCGCTGTCCGAGCTCGAAGAAGCCGCCGAGGGAGCCTACTGGCTGCTGTCGCTGTTCGTTCCCGCAGCCACGGACGCGATTGACTGGCAGCGCTCGCGCTACACGCTGGCCACCCGCGGCGGGCGCGTCGAGAGCCTCCAGGGCTGGGGCCGAACCAAGAAGCTTCTGCGCATGGTGACGGAGGGTTCCGTACTCTACGCCGCGGGGCCGTTGCGGGGCGCGGCGCGCGATGTAGCGCCCGAGGGCTTCCCCCATCCTGTGTTTCGCTCAGGCCTGGCGCTGGCGGTGCGCCTGCCGACTTCCGCTCTGGATCGGGCCATCGTGGGAGAGCGGCCATCGGGGGTGGCATGAGATACCGGCTGACTTGCCTGACGCCTGTACTGGTCGGCGACGGGCGAAAGCTCTCGCCGATTGATTACATGGTCTGGCGCGACCAGGTCAACGTGCTGGATCAGCGGCGCATCTTCCGCTTGTTGGCCAAAGGGCCGCGGTTGGAGGGCTACCTGACGCAACTGCGTCGCGCCGACAAGCTGGACTTCGCCTCCTGGGGCGGGTTTGCGCAGAACTTCGCTGACCGCCGCGTGCCCTTCGAGCACCCCTCGGTAGCCGCATACTGGGAGCGAGCGCGAGGAGAGAGCCTTCACATTCCCACGTTCGCCAGCGGCATCGAAGGGCCCTATCTGCCGGGCAGCGCTTTGAAAGGGGCCGTGCGCTCCGGGCTGCTTCACGAGCGCTGGAAAGAGAGCCTGCCCGCGCATCTGGCAAAGAGCGAAGCGGAGCGAGCGGGCCGGCATCCCGGAGAAGTTCCGGAGCGAGAGGCTCTGGGAGATTCCGGGGCCAACCTGATGCGCGCCGTGCGGGTCTCGGATTCTCGTCCGGTTTCACCGAGCGCCCTAAAAGTTTACTTATTGCGGGTAGCTACTTTGCAGGCGTGCGGAGGGGGGCGTTTCGAGCTAGGGTGGAAGCAAGCGTCGAGGGGAACCGTCGACGGCCGCCAGATCGAGGAGAGTACGCCGCTGTTTGCGGAGATGGCGCAGCCGGGCACGGTGTTCGAGGGCCAATGGCGCGAGAACCCGTACTTGACCCAGCCCGAGGTCTTCGGCGCCCTGGGCTGGCAGCGTCCGCTCTCGATCGAAGCCATCTTCACGGCGGCCAATGCTTACGCCGCTCGGGTGCTCGAGATCCACAAGCAGTACGCGCGGTGGGCGGGATTGCCGCTGGTCTTCAAGAGCCTGGAAGAGATTCAAGCCAGGCTTCCGGCGAATGGACGACGGGCCTGCCTGCTGGCGATCGGCTGGGGCAGCGGCCTGCTGTCAAAATGCGGCTGGCTGGACACCGATCTGGAAGCCTATCGGAAAGTGCTGGCGCAATCGCCGCTCTATGCGCGCGCCTTGCGCGCGGACCTGCCGTTCCCCAAAACCCGCCGCATCGTGTTTCTGAATAACCAACCCGCTGCTCTACCGGGTTGGGCGCTTCTGGAAGTGGGTGAATAGAGCGGCGCTTGCGGCGCCCCGATCAGCAAGCCAACGCGCGGGCCAAACGGCCACGATCAGCGGCAGGCATCGCCGCAACGGGCGGCAATCAACAGGTTCAAAGCGGCGAAGTATTCGGTCGCCGAGACGCTGCGGGGCCGGTTGGCGCGGCTCTCCGGCGTTCCGGCCCGGGGCTGCTGGGGATCGGTCTTGTGCGCCACGACCAGATCCAGGGCCGGCAGCACCGTGATGTACTGACCGAAGGCGCCCATGGCGCTATAGGCGCCGGTCATCGGACCGCGCTGCCCGGGCGCGTCCCAGACCCACCACATGTAGCCGTAACCCCAGAGCCGGCCGCTGCCGTAGGCGGCCTCGCGTTGGGGCAGCGGATTCAGTTGCGCCAGAGGCGTGACCAAAGAGACGATCTTGCGCGCCCAATCCCGCGGGATCACCTGGCGGCCGGCCCAGTTGCCCTCGCGCAACATCAAGTAACCGAGCCGCGCCATGTCACGCGTGGAAAGCCACATATGATAGGCGGGATGCTGCGAGCGCTTCAGGTCGCCGGATTTCTGCTGGCGGGCGCGGTTGAAATCCTGCATGCCGATGGGCCGGGCTAAGTCCGACTCCAGGGCGTCGTAGATATCCCGGCCGGTAAGTCGTTCGAAAATCGTTCCGGCAGCGTTGAAATCCCAGTTATTGTAAAGAAAGTAAGTCCCGGGCTTCTGTGAGCCGCGCGGTGGCGCCATGGCCGTGGAATCGCCGGGATTGGAAGCCGGATGATAGACGCCGCTGCGGGCCGTGAGTAAGTGCTCGATGGTGGCCTTTTGCTCGATGGGTAACAATCCCTGGATGTCGGTAATGCCCAGTTCGCGCAGCGTTCGATGCAGAGGTATCTTACCGGAAGCGACGTAATTTCCATAAAGCATCGCCAGGACACTCTTCCGCACGCTCGCAAGATAACTCAATCGCGTGATGTCGCCATATTCGAACAGCACGCGCCCGCCGACCACCGCCATCATAGCGGTCGTATCCAGGGTGCTCAAATACCTGCGCAGGACTTCGAGGCGGGGACTCGAATAGCCGGCAGCCTCCGGCGAGCTGACGCGCTCCCAGTCCTGACCCGGGAAGACCTGAGCGGCCAGCAAGCCCGCCGTAAGCCATAAGGTCAACGAAAGACGCAGCAGGCAGCCCGCAAGCGGGCGGGATTTCCTTCGTCGGGACACGGCCCACCTCCTCAGACGGCTTGCATCTCCTCGCGAGCCTTCGCGATCACAGCCAGATACTGGCGCGCTTTCTCAGCGATGAGATCGTACCGGCCTTCCTTCAAGCTCCTGGCGTCCACCAGTTCTGCGCCCACGGCCACGGCGCACGCCCCGGCTTTCAGGAATTCTCCGGCGGTCTCCAGATTGACGCCGCCGGTGGGAATCATCTCGATGTGCGGGAACGGAGCCTTCAGCGCCCTGATGTACTTCGGCCCGCCTACGTTGCCGCAGGGGAAAATCTTGACGATGTCGGCCCCGGCATCCCAGGCGGCCAGCACCTCGGTGGGCGTGAGCGCACCGGGGATGGAAACTTTCGAGTAGCGGCGCGCCATTTCGATGGTCTCCAGTTTCAGGCCGGGCGAAACGAAAAACTCGGCGCCCGCCAGCACACAGACGCGAACGGTTTCAGCATCCAGCACGGTGCCCGCGCCGAGCACGATCTTGTCGCCCAGCGCGTCGGCGACTTTCTCCAGAGCATGCAAGGCGCCGGGCACGGTCATCGTGATTTCGGCAGCCCGGATCCCGCCCTCGTAGATGGCTTCCACCGCCCGCACGGCGCTCTCGGCGCTGGGGGCGCGCACCACGGGAACGATTCCGATGTCGGTGATGAAGGAGAGAATCTGCTGCTTGGTCATGATGATTCGATCTTAGCAGTGCGGGGGCGACCCGGGCGCACGCGGCGGTGGCACGAGGACCGCAGCCCTCGCCGCGGAGCCGAGTGTGCTGAGCCGAAACCCGATTGCCGATTGGCGGGGAGGGACCACCGCGACGGGCCGCGGAACCTCCGATCGAGGCCGGGCCCTACTTCGGGTACGGGTGGCCGCGCAAGGTCGCAAGCGCGCGGTAAATCTGCTCGGCCAGCACCAGGCGGGCGAGTTCATGCGCCATGGTCAGAGGGGAAAGCGACAGCAGCAGGTCGGCGCGTTCGCGCCAGCCCTCGGGCAGGCCTTCCGCACCGCCCACAACGAAGACCAAATCCTGTCCGCGGAGCTCGGCCTGGCGGATCAGCTCAGCGAACTCAGAAGAATCAAGGGCGCGGCCTGCGGCGTCGAGCAGGATTTTGCGGGCTGTCGTGTGGCGAGTCCACAAATCGGTGCGGCGCGGATCCATCTCGCGCATCTCCGCGCGGCGCCACCGGGAGGCGCGTTCGAGGTACTCGGCGGCGGCTGCGGCGAGGCGCGCGTCGCGCACTTTACCGATGAAGTAAAGGAAAATTTTCATTGCGTGAGAATGGGGCCGCTGCCTTGAGCCAGCGCTTCGATCAGGCTCTCGCGGCGGCGCTCCAGCAACTCCAGGGCGGAGTCGAGCGAGACGCGATAGACGACCGCCGCAACCAGGGCGGCCAGCGCCAGCAAAGCGAAGAAGGCAGCTTCGCTCTCGAAGGCGTAGCGACCTAAATAGGCCAGCGCGACCGGCGCGCCCAACACCGGATACAGAAGCAGCAACAGCATCTGAAATCGCCCCGCCGAAGCCCGTCCCCAGGATTGCTCGGGGTTTACCGGGCGCGGAAAATACAGGGAAGTCAGATTGCCTGCGGCCAGCAGATACAGGCACAGGGTCATCGTGACGGCGTAGACCTCCAGGATCTTCAAGCCGCTCAGCCGGACGCCGAGCGTCGCGCACACCAGCAGCACGACGGCGGCCTCCACACCCGCCAGAATCGCGCCCGCTAGATTCTTCCCCGTCAAGACCGCGCGAAGGGAGGCCGGGGCGGTGAACCAGATTTGAACGGCGGCGCGATCGAATCCGAACATGTTCCAGAAGATTACTTCCGACAGCAGCACCAGCGCATAGATGCTCACCAGGACCGGGTAGCTCTCCGAGAAGCCCTGGCCTTCGCGGTGCACTAGCGGCGCCCAAATCAAGAAGCCGAAAGAGAAGCCCATCAGGAACACCAGGCGGAAGCGCGGCGAACGCGCCAGCGAGCGCAGCTCCTTTTCGACAATGGCCGCCAGGGGATCGGGCGCCAGCCGCGCCAGGAGGGCGAACCAGCCTCGAGTCAGAATCGGGGTGCGCTTCTCGGCCGCGCCGGAGACATCGGCGGCGGCGCGATCGAAGCGCAAGCTGCGATGGAACTGCCAGCGCCCGAACAGATAGGCAGCCGTGGACCACAAGGCCGCCAGCACCCAATCCTGAGGACCGAACTGGCCGGTGGCCAAGCGCCCGAAGCTCACCCAGGGCCAGTAGATCGGAGGCGCGCGCAGGGGCAATTCGCGAAGGGAGACCGGCAAGCCGGTCAACAACAGCACCTGAGGCGCGGCCGCGCCCAGAACCAGAAGGAAGACTGCGGCTTCCCGCAGCCGTCGCCGCGCCAGGAGGCGTTCTAGCAGGCTGCGCATACCGGCGGCCACCAAGAGATTGAAGACGGCGTATAGCGGCTGCGCCAGCAACGGCGCCCAGTAGGGCACGGCGGGATTGCGCACCAAACCGATGGCGACGCCGGTCAGCACGAGCGTCATTTCCAAACCGGTCGTCAGCCGCAGCAGTACTTCCGCCACAAACAGCCGACTTTCAGGCACCGGGTAAATCAGGAGCTTTCTGAGATCCAGGGAAGCGCCCAGGCTGGCGGTCACGATGGGGGCCATCTGCCAGTAGAGCATGACCAGCATCAGGGCCCAGGGGATCAAGGTCGCCAGTTCGGCGCTGCCGGGACGAGGCAGGATGAGGGCGGCGGCCAGCGCCAGCAAACTCCAGAGCGAATACCAGAGGACAGCCAGGGCGGCGGCCAGAAGTCTTCGGGCGGGACCTTCGCCCGTGCGTAAGTTGAGCAAACTGCGCCACTGCGCCCATAAGATAGCCCGGACCGGCGAAGGGATAGTTACAGCCATTCCAGCTTCTCGAAGGTGCGCTCGGCCCCCACCAAGCGCACGAAAGCGTCCTCCAGGGTTTCTGCGCCGTGGCGCAGATCGCTCATGGGGGCCTCCAGAACCAGCCGTCCGCGGTTGAGAATCGCCACGCGATCGCAAAGCCGCTCGACGACCTCCAGGACGTGGGAGGTGAGAAAGATGGTGGCGCCCTGCCGGACCTGATCGAGCAGCAGATCCTTCATCATGCGCGCGCCGACGGCGTCCACGCCCTCGAAGGGTTCGTCCAGCAGGAACAGCTCGGGGCGGTGGATGAGCGCCGCGGCCATCATCAAGCGCTTGCGCATGCCCTTGGAGTACTCGGCGATAAGCTGGCGCGGGCGCCCGTCGAGCTCGAACAACGCCAGCAATTCCTCAGCCCTGGTGGCGGCGGTGGGGCGCTCCAGGCCGTACATGCGGCCGACGAACTCGAGGAACTCACGGCCGGTCAAGCGTTCAAACAGCAGAGATTCGTCGGGCACCAGTCCGATGCGGCGCTTGATTTCCAGAGCCTTTTGCGGCATGGGCAGGCCCAACAGACGGATCGTACCGGAGGTGGGCGGGATCAGGCCGATCAACATGCGAATGGTGGTGGTCTTACCGGCGCCGTTGGGGCCCAGAAACCCGAAGAAGCAGCCGCGCGGCACCGTGAGATCCAGGCCGTCCACAGCGGCCTTATCGCCGTAAAGCTTGCGCAGGCCGCGGACCTCGATGGCGGGATGGGAGGAAACTGGCGAGGCGCCCATGGTTCCTGTTCCTCTCTATCGTACTTTGAGGCTCTCAGGTGAATGGAGGCCTCAAGAAGGCTGGTGGGCGGAGGCGGAGCAGCCGTGAAGTCGGCGGCCTTCCTTACCGATAGAAAAGAGTAGGGTGACGTCGGCTCTGCGGAGTGACATAGACTACCGGGCGCTAGCCCTGAAGAGCCTGGAGCGGCTCCCTCCCCTGTCGCTGGTGCTGAATCGCTTGCTGGCCAGCCTGGCGGACGAGGATGTGTCCTTCGCCCAACTGGCGGACCTCATCGAAAAAGACACCGTGCTGGCGGGCAACGTGCTGCGGCTTGTGAATTCTCCGCTCTACGGGTTGCGAGGGACGGTGAATTCGGTTCGGCACGCGGTGGCCATTTTGGGCGTGGTCAAGCTTCGGAACGTCTTGCTGGGGCTGTCAATCTCGCACCTGTGGCGTGGGGTCAAGACGCCGCCCGGTTGGTCTGCGGCCGCGTTCAACCTTCATGCCGTGGCGACGGCGGTCTTGGCCGATTTGCTCGTGGAGGCCGTGCCGGCGCCCTATCCGGAAGGGGCGTTCGTGGCGGGGCTTCTTCACGATGTGGGCAAGCTGCTGATGGCCGTGGCCCTGCCGCGCGAGTACAGCCTGGCGGCGCGCCTGGCCTCGGCTGGGGATCGCAATCCGATCACCTGCGAGCAGGAAATCACCGGCACGGATCACGCGGAACTCTCCGGCGACGTTCTGGAGAGATGGAATCTGCCGGAGCCGATCCAGCGCGCCGTGCGCTACCATCACGCTCCGGAGCGAGCCGATGAAGGCCGGCTCGATCTGGCCCACGTCGTTCAAGCCGCCAACCTGCTGGCGGCCGACCTGGGTCACTCCATGCTGCCGCCGGGCTTGCAACCGTTCGAGACCGCGTCTCTGGCCCTCGATGCTCTCGGACTGGGGCCCACCCTGCCGCGTTTGCTCGAACGTTTCCACGCCGAGTTCGACGCCATCCGCGAACTGTTCGGGTGATCGAGGAGCGCAGGAGCATCCGGGAAGCGAAGGTGGCGAGGGCCTCTGTTGGGACAAGTGCGCGAGGGCATCTGTTGAGCGAAGAGCGCGGGAGATCTGGTTTCGGTACAGGACCGAGATGCCTGCCGGCGAGCTATTCCCGGTGAATTGAGGGGGACGGGAGAGGCAGCGGCGGGGCAAGAGGCAGCAAGGGGAAACCGGGCGAGAGCGAAAGGAGAAGAACGCCTTGAGCGCAGCAAAACTCCGCCGCCTCGGGGGAATGCACTGCTGCGGGCGTCAGAAGCCGCGCTCTCAACCTGAGCCGTCCGCCGCCGGGCCCTGCCCTCCGGGAACCAGGGTCTCGGCGAGCAATTTTTCTAGCTCCCGGCGGGCGATCGCCGACCACGGACTGGAAGGATCCAGGCGCAGGTAAATATGCCAGTGGCGCACTGCTTTGATGGTCTCGCCTGTGAGCTGGTAAAGCAATGCCAGGTTGTAGTGGGCATCCGCGTACTGCGGATCCAGACGGATGGCCTCCTTGTAGTGAGCGATGGCCGCCGTGCGATTGTCCAGCTCGTCGTAAAGATTGCCCAGATTGAAATGGGCCAGGGCATACGTGGGGTCAGCTTCGAGGGCTCGGCGGTACCAGCGCTCGGCCTCCGCCCACTTTCGGCGATGGAAGTACGCGGTTCCCAGATTGACCATCGCGCCGGTGGAGCGCGGATCCAAAGCCACTGCGCGCTCGTAAGCCTGAACAATCAGATCCAGGGGCGCCCCGGTGCGCTCCAACTCCACGCCTTTCTCGAACCACAGCTCGGCCTCGCAGGCCCGGGGCGCGGACCGGCTGGTTCCCGATGCCGGGAAGCTGACCAGACGGGAGATCTCGTCGGGGTCGAAGTCCAACAGCAATTGGCCGGAAAGCGGCTCCATCTTCTGCCCGCCGACGATGACCACGATTCGCCTGCCTTCCCGCACGATACGAAGCTGCTTGAGCGGTTCCTCGAGGTTGCCCACTTTCTGCCGGACGGCAGCCAGGATGGTTCGGATGCGCGCCGCGGAGAGGCGGCTGCGGCTCAACTTCTGAAGGGTGCGCAGCGCCAGCAGATCCGCCATGCGGTAGTCGGCCTGCACGGGGACGAGCTGCTGGCGCTCCCAGGCGCGCAACTGAGCTTCGGAAATGCCGAGCAAACGGCGCACGTGTCGTCGGCTGTACGTGCTGTCGGGACCGAGAACCGCCATCGCCGCAAGCTGTGAGAGAGCGATTGTACCACGCGACAGATTTTCAGGCCTCCGAGATCGCCGGCACCGAGGGTCATGAAGAACTTCAGGCGCACGAAGCTGATCGGGAAGCTTTACGGGGGATGCGCTGCTGCAATCCGGTTGCACCAGGGGAGATCGGGTGGGATGCCCCGCCTTTTGAAGACCGCTTGACGCGGGCGACACGCGGGGGCCATACTGGTTACTTGCTGCAAGCGATTTTCAATAAGGTTGGGCGCGCGGATTCGCCTCCTCAACCGTCACGCCAGGAAAAGACGCTGCTGGAGTTGCGGGAGGGCGAGTCCGGAGTCATCCAACGGCTGGAGCTACCGGAGGAGGTTGCCGCCCGCCTGATGAGGTTGGGCCTGGCGCCGGGCAGCCGCGTGAGCTTGGTACGCCGCGCCCCGGGAGGGGACCCGCGTGTCTACCAGGTGGACGGAGCGGAAATCGCTTTGCGGTGTGAGACCGCGGCCCACCTCATCTTGCAATCCACACCGGAACCCGACGGCTCGCAATGAGTCAGTGCCACGATTGCCGCTCCTGCGCCGCCGCGGCCCTTGAACCGGACGTTTCGGGTCGCAAACCCAGGGTATTCGCCATCGTAGGGCCTCCCAACTCCGGAAAATCCACGTTGTTCAACCGACTGACGGGCCTACGGCAGAAGGTGGCCAACTACCCCGGCGTCACGGTGGAGCAGCGGTTGGGCAAAGTGCGCCTGTCGAGCGGACAGGAAGTCACGCTGGTGGATCTGCCCGGCATTTACAGTCTGACGCCGTGCTCGGAAGACGAGCGCGTGGCTCACGCGGTCTTGACCGGGCGCATGCCCGGGATGCCGCAACCCGAGGCGGTGATCATCGTCCTGGATGCAGGGTATCTGAGCCGCCACCTGATGATTGCAGCCCCCATACTGGCGCTCGGGCTTCCGGCGCTCGTCGTCTTGAACATGGCTGACGAGCTGCGCGAAAGGGGCGGGCGGGTAGATGTGGAGGCGCTGTCCGAGCATTTGGGAGCTCCGGTGGCCCTGGTGAGCGCGACCCGCGGCGAGGGCCTGGAAATCATCGAAAGCTTCCTGGACGGGCGGCTGCACGCTGCTGCGCCGCGCATCGACCGCGCTCTCCTGGGGGATATACCGCGGTGCCGCCAGTGGGCGATGCACGTCGGCCGCCGGACCTGGGCGCCGCCTGAACCGTCACGGTGGACGCGCCGCCTCGACAGCGTGTTTCTGCATCCGGTGCTGGGCCCGCTGATTTTCCTGGCCGTAGTGATCGGCGTTTTCCAGGCGATGTTCGCCGGGGCGCGCCCGTTGATGGACGGCATCCAGAAGCTCCTGGATGCCTCCGGAGAATGGATCGCGGCAGCGCTGCCGGATGGCGTGTTGCGCTCCCTGCTACTGGACGGAGTCTGGGGCGGCGTGGGTGCGGTCGTGGTTTTTTTGCCGCAAGTCCTGCTGTTGTTTCTCTTCATCGGGATCCTGGAGGATTCCGGATATCTGGCGCGCGCGGCCTTGATCGCCGATCGCACCATGGCGCGCGTCGGCCTGCAAGGCAAGTCGTTCTTACCTTTGATCTCCGCGTACGCTTGCGCGGTGCCTGCGGTGCTGGCCACCCGAACCATCGAGAATCGGCGCGACCGCATCGCCACCATCCTGATCGCTCCGCTGATGACATGCTCGGCGCGCCTGCCGGTTTACACCCTGATCATCGGGGCGTTCCTGCCCGAGAGGCCGCTGCTGGGACCGTTGCTGGGCACGCGCGCCGCAGCTCTGCTCGGCCTGTATGCGCTTGGCCTGGCGGCGGCGGTGGGCACGGCGCGGCTTTTGAAGTCCTCGATCCTGCGAAGCGAACGCGCGCCCTTTGTGCTGGAGATGCCGCCTTACCGCCGGCCCACCCTGCGCTCGTTGGGTCTGCGGCTGCTGGATCGCGCGAAGATCTTTTTGCGGCGCGCGGGCACGGTGATCCTGGCGGTGACGATCGTGCTGTGGGGTTTGGCCAACCTGCCGCTTCGGAACGGCGAGCCACCGCCTATCGAGCAAAGCTACGCGGGGGCTTTGGGTCGCGCAGTCGAGCCGGTGCTCGAGCCGCTGGGCTTCAATTGGAAGATCGGCATCGGCTTGATCACATCACTGGCCGCCCGCGAGGTCATCGTGGCCACGCTGGGTGCCATCTACGGTCTGGAGGACAATCCTGGCTCCGGCGCGCTGCATGAAGCGGTGCGTCAGGACCTGACGCCGGCGGCCGCGGTGGCGTTGCTGGTATTTTTCGCCTTCGCCTTGCAGTGCATTTCGACCATTGCGGTGGTGCGGCGTGAAACCGGCGGCTGGAAGTGGCCGATTCTCCAGTTCCTCTACATGGGTGGGCTGGCCTACGCGGGAGCGTTCGTAGCCTATCGGCTGACCGGCGCGCTGCTGTGAGCCGAGGGTCCAGGGGACGCGCCGGGCTTCGCATCGGGCGCAGGAACCGTCTCGTGAGTGCTGGGTGGGCGCCGACGCCGTGAACCACACTCCCGGCGGCGAAACGCCGAGCGGCCTTTCCTTCGGCGTGATAAGATGCTGATTCCGCTATGCGCGATTTGATTATCGTCGGATCCGGATGCGCGGGCAACACAGCGGCCATCTACGCGGCCCGCGCGAATCTGAAGCCGCTGGTGGTGACCGGACACGAACCCGGCGGCCAGCTTTCGTTGACCACCCTGGTGGAAAACTTCCCGGGCTTCCCGGAGGGCATCCAGGGTCCCGAGCTGGTGGCCAACATGAGGCGGCAGGCCGAGCACTTCGGGGCGGAGTACGTGACCGGTTCGGTCGTGGAAGCCGACCTATCGCGCCGTCCGTTCCGACTGAAGATCGAGGAGAACTGGGAGGAGTGCCGCGCCCTGATCATCGCCTCGGGGGCGCGGGCGCGCTGGCTGGGCCTGCCCTCCGAGCAGGCGCTCATCGGCCGGGGCGTGAGCTGCTGCGCCACCTGCGACGGTTTCTTTTTCCGCGACAAACGGATCATGGTCGTGGGCGGCGGCGATTCGGCCATGGAGGAAGCGATCTTCCTGACGCGCTTCGGGCGGGAAGTGACCATCGTGCACCGGCGGGATCAATTCCGCGCCTCGAAGATCATGCTGGAGCGCGCGCGAGCCAATCCCAAAATCCGGTGGATCACCAGCGCGGTCGTGGACGAGGTTTTCGACGTCCGGCAGGGCGTGGTGACCGGCGTGCGTCTGCGCAATGTGGTCACCGGCGAAACGTGGGAAACGCCGGTGGACGGCCTGTTCATCGCCATCGGACACGTCCCCAACACGGCCGTGTTCCAGGGTCAGATCGAGCTGGACGCCGACGGCTACATCGTTTCCAAGGGCGGAGCGCGCACCAGTGTGCCCGGCGTGTTTCACGCCGGCGACGTGCAGGACCGCGTCTACCGGCAGGCGATCACGGCCGCAGCCGCAGGCTGCATGGCGGCCATCGAGGCCGAACGCTTCCTGGAAGCCGAAGGCCACTGACAGCCGAGCGAGGCCTCACCGCGCGGGCTGCGCATCCAGGCGGGCCATCCACTCCAGACAGGCCGAGCAGTAGGCAGCTTCCTTGACGTCCACCAGCTCGACGGAATGGGAGGGGCTCATCACGCAGGAGGCGTCCTGGCAATGCGACAGGCCGATCAGATGCCCGGTTTCGTGCAACAGCTCGCGCAGGGCGCGCTCGAGGAGGCGGTCACGGTTGGGCGGCAGCCCATAGAACTCCTCGCGCAGCCGGTGAATCGAGAAGACGGCGGCCTGTCCGCCCAGTTCGGCTTCTCCGAAGACGAAGGTCAGCACGGGGATGAACAGATCCACGTCGGCGGCTCCCACAACCGGGGCGCGGTAACGGGTCCTGAGTTCGAGCAGCAGCCGCGTCGAGTCATACTGGCCGCGGCCGGGGTGGTAGGCAGGGGCGGGATCCAGAGGCTCGGATCCCAGAGGCAAACGGGCGCGCTGCGCCAGTTCCGTCAGCAGTTCCAATGGGAATGCGCCGATCGGGACCAACCGCAGCCCGGCGAGGCGCGCCGGCCACTTCACACGCGATTCACCTTGGTGCGTTCGGGCGGCTTCAGCCCATAGCGACGAATCTTGTGGTAGAGCGTCACGCGATCTATCCCCAGGGCGCGGGCGGCCTGCGTCTGATTCCAGCCGAAGTCCTCCAGGACCCGGATGATGTGTTTGCGCTCGACGCTTTCCAGAGTCAGATCGTCGCTGCTTTCCGCCGGGCGGCTGATCGCCAGGTCGCTCACGCGGATGGTGGGCTCGCGCCCCACGACCACCGCGCGCTCAATGACGTTCTCCAGCTCGCGCACGTTGCCCGGCCAGTGATGGCTGACCAGGGCTTCCATGGCGGCGCGCTCGAAACCGGTGAACTTGCGGTTCATTTGCCGGCTGTACTTCTCCAGGAAGTAGGTGGCCAGCAGGGGCACATCGCCGTGGCGCTCGCGTAAGGGGGGCAAGTGAATGCAGAAGACGTTGAGACGATAGTAGAGGTCGGAGCGAAAGCGCCCTTCCTTGACGAGTTCGCTCAGGTTCCGGTTGGTGGCGGCGATGACGCGGAAATCCACCTTGATGGGTTGGGTGCCGCCGACGCGGACGATCTCGCGTTCCTGGAGCACGCGCAGCAAATCGGTCTGGGTCTTCAAGCTGATGTCGGCGATCTCGTCCAGGAAGACGGTGCCGCCCATGGCGGCTTCGAATTTGCCTTTCTTGCGGTACTGAGCTCCGGTGAAGGCTCCTTTCTCGTGGCCGAACAGTTCGCTTTCGATGAGCGTTTCGGTCAAAGCGCCACAGTGCACCACGACCATGGGATGGAAACGGCGCGGACTGAGGCGATGGATGGCGCGAGCCACCAGCTCCTTGCCCGTGCCGCTTTCGCCCTCGATCAGCACGGTGGAGTCCACTCCGGCCACCGTCTCGATCTGCTCGCGCACCTGGCGCATGGCCTCGCTCTGGCCGATCAGCTCGCTGACGGCGAAGGATTCGGCAAGCTGCTGCCGGAGCATGCGATTCTCACGCCTGAGCCGGTGCTGCTCGAGCGCGTTGCGGACCGCCACCGACAGATCGTCGGGATCGAAAGGCTTGGTGATGTAGTCGAAGGCGCCGTGTTTGAGGGCCCGCACGGCGCTCTCGACCGAGGCGTAGCCGGTCATGACGATGACGCTGGTGTCGAGCTGCTCGGACTGGATCTTCTCTAAAAGCTCCAGCCCGTCCATGCCAGGCATGCGGATGTCGGCTAAGACCAGGTCCAGATCGCGGGCCGCCAGGCGAGAGAGAGCTTCTTCGGCGGTGGCCACCGCCTCGACCTCGTATCCCTCCTCGGTGAACCAGTGAGTGAGGGAATCGCGCACCACCTGTTCGTCGTCAACGATGAGAATGGAGTACTTCTCCTCGGGCATCGGCTCCTTCCCCAGCGCACCGCTCGGAGCGTTCCCCGACCGGCAGCAGGACGTGGAATGTGGTTTCTTCTTCTCCGGTCTCCACCCGGATCTCGCCGTCGTGGCGCTTCACGATGCCATAAGCCACCGCCAGCCCCAGACCCACTCCGGAGGCATCTCGCTTGGTGGAAAAGAAGGGCTCGAAAATGCGCGGTAAGACATCCTTGGGAATCGGCGGGCCGTTGTTGGTCAGCGCCACGTCGAGCCGGCCGTCTTCGCAGAGCGCAGCCCGAATCTTCAATCGGCCCGGGCGCGTGGGCCGGCTGCTGATGGCGTCCACGGCGTTCACGATGATGGCCGTGAAGACCTGTTCGATCTGGGAGGCGTCACAGACCACCGGAGGCAGATCGGGAATTTCCTCCACCACCTCGATGCCCTGCGCCTGGAGCTTATAGTGAAGCATGGCCAGGGTGTGTCGGACGATGGTTCGGATGTCGCAAGGTGCGAACTCGGCCGGCTGTTTGCGCGCAAAGACCAACAGGCTGTTGGCGATCTGACCGCAACGACGGCTCTCGCGCTGAATGGTCTGGACCCATTCCAGGGGCGGTCCGCTCAAGGCCGCCTTTTTCTCGAGCAATCGGGCGTAAGTGTAAATGCCGGAGAGAGGATTGTTGATTTCATGCGCCACCGCGGCAGCCAATTGGCCGAGCGAGGCCAGCTTTTCGGTGTGGATGAGTTTCTCCTGCGCTTCCTCCAGCTCGCGGCTCTTGCGCTGGATGCGCTCTTCGAGGGTGCGATTGGCGGTCTCCAACTGCTCGGCCATGTGATCGAAGGCGCACGCCAGCGCGCCGAGTTCATCGCGCCTCCGGAGGCGAAAGCGATAGGCGAGATTGCCCCGCCCCAGCTCGCTGACTCCCGCGATCAACCCGCGGATGGGGCGAGAAATCAACAGCCACACCAGAGCGCCGCCGATCAGGAGCATGACCGCGGCCGAGAGCAGAACCTGCGCCCGCATGCGGCGTTCGTGAGCCGCCAGGACCTCGTCTATGGGATCCAGGGAAAGCACGACGTCCAGCACGCCCAGGATGCGCTGCGTTGGGGGATGCGCGTGGCAGGCGGCGTTGGCGCAGGCGGGCTCGTTCTCGATGGGGCGAATCAGTCCGATGACTCGTTCCCGCCCCATGCGGTAGAAGCGGAAGGTGTGCTGAGTCGCCGGCTTTTCCAACGGCGTGGCGGTGGAATGGCAGGCGAAGCAGGCGTCGGCCCGCTTGTCCACCATCTGGCCCACTTCCCCGGGCACGGTGGACATCTGAACCGCGCCGCTCTTGCCGAAGATGCGAATTTTTCGCACACCGGCTTGGGCGCCGATAGATTGAATGATGTGCAGCAGCTCATCCCGGTTGTTGTGCAGCATGCTGTCGCGCGTGGCGCGGAAGATGATGTCCGCCATGCTGCGGGCCGAAAGCACAGTGGTGGCCTCCAGGTTCTCGCGCAAGACGCGAAGATTAGCGGTTCCCAGCCACAGCAGGACGGCGGCCAGCCCCAAGACCAGCCCGGCGGTCAGCTTGGCGCCCAAGCTACGCATAGAGGCCGTGCGCTTTCGGCGCCGCGGCGGGACGAGCCTCTTCGAACACCGGCAATCGTTGCACCGCCCAGCGAAACGCTGCCACCCCGAGGGTGACCAGCATCAGGGTCACGGCAATTTCCATCCAACTAGGAGCATAGCGCACGCCGACGTAAGCTTCCAAACCCGTGACAGAAACGTTGAGCCGATGAACCAAAAGGCCGCCGACCACCATAGCCGCCGCAGCGAACAAGCGCTGAGGATGAAGCCTGAAACGGACCGACAGCAGCAGGAGGGCGGGAAGGACCAACAGCAAGGTCTCCAGCCAGAACATGCGGGCTTCCAGGGATCCTTGCCCGGCGAAACGCAAGGCATCCGTCAGCCGACCTCGGGCGCCTAGGTCCCAGAACCGCAGGAACAGGAACAGACCCAGAAACACCGACAGGGCCCTGGCCAGGCTCTCAAGCACGTTCAGCTCCAGCGATCGTCCGAAAGCTCGCGCGCTCAGGCCGCTTTCGAAGATGACCATCGCCAGGCCGACGGCCACCGCCGACAACCAGAACAACCAGGGCAACCAGGGGCTGTACCAGAGCGGATGCAGCTTGGTGGGCAGAATCAAATAGAGGCTTCCAAGGGAAGATTGGTGCAACGTCGAGAGGATGAAGCCCGCAGCAGTTAGGGGGGTGATGGCCACCCGCGCCGCACCGACGGCGCGCTGCCAGCCGAAGCGTTCGAAGATCACTGGAGAAAATTCCACGGCCAACACGGTGGTGTAGAGCATCACGCACCAGGCCACTTCGAACATCACCGAGCGGGGATTCCACAACACGGCGGCCCGCCAGATGTTCCAGGGTCGCCCCAGGTCGTAAATCAGCGCCACGATGACTAACAGGTAGCCGAGGAACGCCGTGAGCACGGCCGGGCGGACGACAGGACGCAATCGCTCCAAATGCAGGATGTAAACAGCGGTCGTAATGGCGAAGCCGCCGGCCGCCAGGCCGACGCCGCACAGCACGTCAAAGCCGATCCACAAGCCCCAGGGGACCCGATCGCTGAGGTTAGTGGCCGCGCCGAGTCCCTGTGTGAACCGGACCACGGTGGCGTAGCAGCCCGCGGCCAGGATGGCCAGCGCCACCCATCGCCAGAACAGGGTGCGCACTCGATTCATAACCGCTCTCCCTTCTGGCCCGCATTCCGGCCTTCGGTGCGGGCCACTTCATGCTTGCGATTCGTCAGCCACCACAGGCCTGCGAGGCTGAATCCGGCGAATCCCACGAGGAAGGGGATCTGCGACAGCGCTCGAAAGGTGAGCGCGGGAAGCGGCGTCGGCGGGAGGTTCTCCGGCAAGCCCAGTTGGCGGAAGGGTACGTTCGATAAACAGAGCACCGAGGTGCCGCCCGCGTCGTGCTCGCCGTAAATCTTTGGCAGGTAGGCGCCGGGATCGGCTGCCATCCGGGCGCGAGCTTCTTTGAGCAGCTCCTCTCGGTCTCCGCAGAGGGTGGCGCCGGTGGGACAGGCTTCGGCGCAAGCCGTGGATTCGCCATGCTCGAGACGCTCAGCGCAGAGCGAACACTTACCCAGCCGCGGCGCGCGGCTGTGCCATTCATAACGCGGCGCATCGAACGGACAGGCTTGAAGGCAGTAACGACAGCCCATGCAGATGGACGGGTTGTAGACGACGGGACCGTCGGGCGTCTTTTTCAGCGCGCCGATCGGACAGACGGAAGCGCAGGCGGGATCTAAGCAGTGCATGCATAAACGCCGGTAATAGATCTCGCCGCGCCGACTGCGCACCTTGCGCAAGACGGTGAACTGCTTGTCGCTCAAATCGGCGTCCTTGGGCGGCGGAAGGCTATTTTCCTCGCAGCAAGCCTCCACACAGGCGCCGCAACCCACACAACGAGTGACGTCAATCAATAACCCGCGCATGATCCCTCCTGATCAATAGCGGAAGAACTTCTGGGTGAGCTGGCGCCACTTCTCCGGGGGAAGGTGTTCTGCGAAGCCGACATGGATTCGGCCGCCATCGAGCGCCGTGGCCATGGCGGAAGGCGAGAGCAGCATACGCAACTCGGCCACCGACCACTCCATCCAACGGCGGGCCAGAGAGCCCGAGAGGAGATTCCGCAAGCTCACCTCGACGTCCGGGGAGAAAATTTCGAACAGCCAGCCGGCTCGGTATGGGTCGCGGGTGACCAAGGAGGGATCGGCAATGGCCTGCTCGTTCACGGCCACGATTTCCCCGTCCGCGGGCGCCAGCATCGGCGCCTGGCCGAGAGGCGTGTGAACCGTCCAACCCTTCTCACCCTGCCTGAGCCAGCGACCCCGTGCGGGAGCTTCGATCTTGCGGATGCTTCCCAGCAGGCTGACCGCAAACTCATCCAGACCGACTCGGATGCGGCCGTGTCCGCGGTCCACAGCCCAGGTATGTCCGGGGTGGTAATGGAGCGACTCGGGCAGGGCGACGCCGGCGACGACGGGGGTAGGCTCGGGTCGGGGTTCGGGTTGGGGCTCGGCGACGGGGAAACGGTATTTCTCGCGACGGAGCAAAAAGTCCACCAAAATGAAGGTGGCGAAGGTTAACAAGACTAGCAGGGCGACCATGTTTTGATCCTCCTCGATCCGCAAAACAGTAAGGGCACGTTGGCGGCCGCGGGTGGTCTGAAGCTTAGGCTGGTGTTTATTCTCACTGTTTGCAGTGGGTTGCTTAGTGGAACTGCGAAACACCTGAAGCGGGAGCGCTCGAGGGGTGTTGCCTTATTCAGCAGGGCGCGGGACACGCATCCGGATGGGTGACCGCCCGTCTCCACTGTTTCATCAAGTTACTGAGCCATTGCAAAGTCCAGCGCGGTGCGATGCAGATTTCAACGGGCCGCCGACGTGAGTACTCCCCACCTTACGGATCCTAAACGCTCCCTGTTGCGCTTTCCAAGGAGAAGGATAACTCGATCTCACGAACTCGATGGATCGGGGGCGCACGCGGCTGACGTCCCGTGTGGGCACGAAACCAGGGTATGGTGACGCGCGGGGAATCCCTACAGCAGGGCCTAAGGCCTGCGCGCAGCGGTCAAAGACCGGGGCTACCGGCTTACTCATGCTCGGAGCAGAGTGGGGGAGATGTGCACGCAACTGAATGGGAAAACCCTCTGGTTATGAATACAGGCTTGCCAGTCTGCGTGGGAGCAATTCAGCTACATGGCGACCCAGCAAGACCTGCCGCGGCAGGGGCAGCTCTTCGGCGCTGAGCGAGGATAGCGTGACCGGCAGCAGGAAGTGGATCTGCGGACTCACCGTTGGGGTCCGCGCCAGGCGGAGCTGTTCCGGCGTGGCGCGTGCCGTGTTCGAGTTCCGACGCAGGAGGCTGAACCAGAGTTGGTCCCGGCTCGCCGGAACTGATAACTGCAAGCCTGGCTCAAGAAGCCGCGCACCGAACCCGCGAAGCGTTCCAGCTCGTAGAACTCCCGCTCCATCAGCCCGTGCACAGCCTCCACGTCGCGGTTGTAGGTGGAGCCCAGCTTGCTGGAGGAATGGGGATTGGGCGATTCAGCGTGCACGGCCTCCGCGGCGCTGTTGTAGGTGGAGCGGTGGGGAGGGCTGAAGCGGTGCGCCCGACAGCCGGATTTCTGCTCCACCAGGCGGGTGAACGCCGGCAAGCCGTGCCGGCGGTTCCAGTGGCCGCCCAACTGGCTGCCGTTGTCGGTCTGGACCGTCAGCCGGCTCAGCTCCACGCCGCAGCGGCGGAAGTGGGCCGGCAGCCGATCGGCGAACAACAGGGCGTAGGTGGGTTCGTTCGCCGCGCTCGAGGCCGGCAGCTTTTCTCGGCCGCCAGGCTGCGCGCGGGAGCGCTCTTCGGGATCCGGTTGCCTTTTTGTTTGGAAGCGCCGCCGACACTGGCGCACGGTGTTGCGCGTGGTGTCGAATTGCCGGGCGGCCTAGCGGATGCCGTGTTGCTGGGCGAAGAACACCATGCGGTAGCGGAGATCGAAGTTGAGATTGGAGGAGCGAATCAAATCACAATAGGGGGGCACATGGATCACCTCCGGTTGGATGAGTTTGGATCCCACGATTGCAGTCGGAAACATTCTTGTGCCTTTCTGTTTGTCCTCCGGGATTAGCCACGGCGCTTCCAGGCCGGCTCCCAGGTGAGGGCTGAGGGCCGGCGGCGTGCGGCCCAGGGTTGAATCCTTTGTCGAAACTGTTTCCAACTGCTAGGGCTGAAGACCCGCAGCCGGGATGGGTCACCATGTGCCTGCACCGGAAATTTCCGGTCTGCGGGCAGGTTGGGGCATGCAAGAGCCGGTGTGATAAACTCTCGGAGTTGAGGAGCCGAATAAATCATTTTGGAGCATGACGTGGAGGCCCTTCGACTCAACCAGACTTGCCCTCAATGGAGGCGTTATCGCCACTTCGCGGTTACCGCCTCTCTGCTAGCAACCTCGTTTGTGCGGGCTCAGAGCGGAGTCCCGACGATCCAGGCGGGCGGGGTGGTCAACGCCGCCAAGTACTCCGCCGAGCTGGCCCCGGGAAGCATGGCGTCCGTGTTCGGCCAGAATCTGGCGGAGGGAACGACCGCCGCCAGCGAGGTTCCGTTGCCCGCCACGATTGCGGGCGTCAGTGTGGAAATCATCGAGGCGGGCAAGCCCGCCATCGCAGCGCCGCTGTACTTCGTATCGCCAGGGCAAATCAACTTCCAGGTGCCTTTCAACGTGGCAACCGGCACAGTACAGGTAAGGGTGCGGAACGCCCGCGGCGTCAGTAACGCAGCCTCGGTTGCGGTGAGCCGCGTGGCGCCGGCCATCTTCACCGTTGACGCTTCGGGGACCGGGGACGCGCTGGCGATCAATGCACAGGATTTCTCGTTGAAGACGAGCTCCAGACCCGCCGTACCGGGAGAGTACCTAGCCCTCCTGGTGACCGGGCTGGGGCAGGTTACACCGGCCGCGGTTGCCGGAAGGCCTGGCGGTGACAACGACAGGTGGGGACCTCTGAATCACACTGTGGTGAAGCCGCGGGTTTATCTAGGCTCGCAGGAGGTCACGGTCATCTTCTCAGGACTGATGCCACGTTTCGCCGGGGTCTACCAGATCAACGTGCAAGTACCGCAGGACCTTGCACCGGGCCTGTACCCCGTTGTGGTGGTCGCCGAAGGGGCTAGCAGCCAAGGGCACGTAGCGATTCCGTGCGGCCGCAGCTCGGTGGCGTTCGCCAGTCAGGTAGTCGGTCCGAGCGGCGGCACGGTGGCGGCGGGCGGCCTGGAGGTGCAAATCCCGTCCGGCGTGTTCTCCAGCGCCGCTTCGGTTGCCATCGCCAGGTCCCAGGACCCGCAGCCTGGCGGCAGTGCGCAGATCAGCGACGTGTTCGTCGTGCGCGGGTTGCCCGCAGAACTGCGCGCGCCCGTCACGGTGAAGATTCCCTTGCGGGAAGCTCCGCCTCCTGACGTCCAGACGCTGGTAGCCATGGACTCCGGACGAGGCGTGCAGGGCAGCGGTGTGGAATACCTGGAGGCGGTGGTGGAAGGAAACGTGGCGCGGGTTGTCTTACCGGCGGCCGAGAGCAGCACCGACTCGCCACGCTCATGGGCCGGCAAGGGCGAGGCAGTCTCGGCGTTGGTGGGAGATCCCGCCGGGAGGGAGGCCTCAGGCCCTGAGGTGAGCTTCTACGTAACGACCTCCGACGGTCAGTTCGACACCGCCGCCGGTCACTTTCGCATCTTCTACCCCAAAGATGACCCGACGATGGAACAAAAGGCTCGTGCGGTGGGGGACGCCCTGGAGGAAAGCTACAAGAAGCTGGAGGGCCTGGGACTGAGCTGGCAGGCTCGGACGCGCTGGCCCATTCGGGTCGTCATCACGCCGTTGACAGGCGATCTGGCCGAGCGTTGGGGACAGGCGGAGCCCTCGATTTTGGGCAAGAACCACTGGAGCATCACCTTGAATGCGACCAAGCTGGCCGCAGGGGGAGTGACGAACGAGGTGAGGGCCACAGCGGGGCACGAACTGTTCCATGTCTTGCAGGACCTTTACGACCCCCGAATCGCCTACCGGATCGCCAAGTTTCCCAACGCCTGGCTGTGGTTCTGGGAGGCCGCTTCGACGTGGTTCGAGTCCGAGGTGCTGAACGATCCCGGCTACATCGCTCCCACCGTGGACGCCAACTGCAACTTCCTGACCGCGCGCGGGCTGGAATTTCCGCCAGGCAACGCCGCGGACGTGCAGAACCACGGCTACGGCGCTTCGATGTTCCTCCGGTATCTGGCGCAGAGAGCCGGGGCGACGTCGGTAGGTGAGGTGGTCAAGCTGGCTTCCCTGCGCGCGCCGGGATTGCTAGCCGACTCGGCCTGGGGGCCGGTGAGATCCATGGATTCGGTTTACATGACCATCGGCGCCAAATGGGTTGACTTCGTCGAGAGCTATGTGGACGGAAGAATCTACCCCTCGGACTTCCCCAGCAAAGCGCACCTGCTTTCCCAGGTGGCTGGGAGGTACCAGTTCAGCAGGGACGCGGACACTGGGACGCTGTTTACCTGGACGAGCCCCAACCTCAGTGCTCGCGTGTTTGTGATTAAGATGTCGCAGGCCTGGCCCGATAACACCGTTCTGACACTCTCCTTCGAGTCCGCCGGAGACTACGTTCGCGCCTTCGTGTACAGCGCCCGGGGCTCAACCTGGAGGAAGGTGGGGAGTTTCAGTCCGTCGCAGCCATTGCGGATTGATAACGCCGAGCAGTTTCAGAAGGACGGCGCCGATCTCGTCGTAGTGGTGGCCGACGGTAGCGGAACCTCTAAGTACCTCTCCTCCAACGAGACGAGGCTGCGGATCCTCAAGGGAGGCGATCTTTTGCGGATTTTGCAGCAGTTCAAGAAGATCTATCACAAGATTTACGGGAACATTTCGGGCGACGCCTCGGGAACCACGATGGGAACTTTCAACACCAAGAGCCCGGTGGTGTGGCGTGGCCGCGCCTTTAGTTTAGAGACGCAGGACAGCGACCTGGTGGCTTCCGGGGAGCCGCCCTATGACCTGAGGATCGAAGGTGAGGTCTCCCAGGAGGGCCGACGGCTGGAGTGGTTGTCCTATCGGCGTACCCGGAAGTACGAGCGGACATACAAGGACTCCGCCGGACGAGATTTCTACGACTACCAGGACAGAGTATACGCCTGGACGGTTCGCAACATCCCGTTGACGTCAGATCCTGATCGGCTCGCGGCGGGGATGCTCTCAACCGCCCGATTCGAGCTCCGGGGTCCCAGCGTCACCCTGGAAGGTTTCACCTGCATCACGCGCTACTGGCACGGCGAGAAGAAGGACTTCACTCCGGATAAGATCAGGACGGCCACTTGCACGATTACGATGACAGGTTCGTCGCACGGCACGGAAACATTGTTCTCGAAGTGAGGGCATCCGGCAGGCCGCCGCAGCGCGGCCGCCGGTCCTGTGATTGCGGCGGAGAACCAGCCGCATCGGGATGAGGCGCCTGCGCCTGCCGGTGTGGGATTCGCGCCCCGGGCGAGGGCGCACTCGGCGCTCAAAAGAGGCGAGATGTCTTCGGAGCCGGCTGGCCTTTGTGGATCCCGCTGAGATTAGGGGTGATCCTCGGGATCCTGGGGGAAGATCTGACGCGTGAGGTCCTCCGGCTCCGCGGGCTTGCGTTCCTGCCAGGCGCCGTAAGCGCCCGCAGCCCCGGCGACAACGATGGTTACGATCGCCGTAGCGTCCCAGCCTCCGCTCCACAGGATGGCGCCGAGGGAAAGCGCGAAGCGAAGCAACCACGGGGCCATGCGTCCGCCGGGGATGCGCTTTTGCTTCCAACGCATCAGCGAGCGCCCTAAGAAATGGGCGAAGAAGACGGTCAATAGCCCGAGAACGGCCCGGATGAGTCCCAGGGGCATCATCGCAACACCTCCGAGCCGGCGGGGCCGCTGCGATACGGCGGGCGCCAAAAGGGGATCACGCAGCCGATTGCCGAGACTGGAGCCGGCGCACTCGAAACAGCGGACCAGGCAACGCAACCAGGCTCGGTCTCGACGAGCGCAAGCAATCTATTTCTCCTCGCGTGTTTCGATGCGGCGGCGCAACTCCGCCAACTGGCGGCGGATCTCGGGCAGCCGGGAGAGATTGGCCAATTGTTCCAGATACTCCTTCAACGGCCGCGCTGGGGTGCCCCAAACCACCTGTCCACGGCGCACGATTTTCGAGCTGAGCACGCCGCAGCCGGATCCCAGCACGGCGTGGGATTCGATGCGCGCCTTGTCGCCGACGCCCACCTGCCCGCCGATGACCGCATAGTCTTCGACCGTCACGCCACCGGAAAAGCCGGTCTGCGCGGCCACCACCACATGGCGGCCGATGCGGCAGTTGTGAGCCACGTGCACCAGGTTGTCGAGCTTCGTGCCCTGCCCGATCCAGGTCACGCCCAGCGCGGCTCGGTCCACACAGGAATTGGCGCCGATCTCGACGTCGTCCTCGATGACCACGCGGCCCACCTGGGGGAACTTTTCGTAGTGATCGCCGACCATGACGAAGCCGAAGCCGTCAGCGCCGATCACGCAGCCGGAGTGGAGGATGCAGCGGCTGCCGATGTCCACGTCGTCGTAGATGGTGACGCCGGCGTGCAACACGGTTTCCTCGCCGATTCGCACCCGACGCCCGATGAGGCTGCCGGCTCCGATGCGGCAGCGTGCTCCGATGCGAGCGCCCTCGCCGATGACCACGTGCGCCGCAATCTCGACCTCCGGCCCGATCTGCGCCTCCGGGTGGATGACGGCGGTTGGATGAACGCCCGGCCGGACGGCGGGCGGCGGGTGAAAGCGGCTCACGGCGCGAGCGAAGGCTGTGCGCGGCTCCGCGGCGCGAATCACGGTGCGCCCCTGGGGGTTGGGAAACTCCGGCGGAACGATCAAGCAACCGGCGGCAGAAGCCTGAGCCAGCGCGGCGGCCTTACGATTGGCGACAAAGGCCAGCTCGGAGGCGCCGGCGGTTTCCAGCGGGGCGACGCCCGTCAGCTCCTTCTCCCCGTCTCCCTCGAAAGTGGCGGCCAGCCATTCCGCCAGTTCGCGCACCCGCACAGCCGCGTCCTCCTGCCTGCTTGTATCATACATGGCCCGGTGGCTGCCATCGAGCGCCGGAAAGGCGGCGCATGATTCAGCCAAGCGGGTTCCGCCTGAGGCCCCAGCCGGCTTCAGAGCGCACGGCGCCGGCCACGGCCGAGCATACCTGGCGCAGCGGAAGACGCCCGTATTCAGCCAGAGAAGCCGACCTGCCGCGGGGCCGCTATCATACAGAGTTATGCCTGTTGATCCTTCGGCGGTGGTGGCGCCGACGGCTCGCGTGCACCCGGACGCCTGGATTGGACCGCAAACCGTGATCGGCGAGTACGTGGTGATCGAGGCCGACGTGCGCATCGGAGCCTTTTGCCGTCTGGAGCCCTATGTGTACATCAAGCGGTGGACGACCCTGGGAGATTACAACGAAATCTCGGCCGGCACGGTGTTGGGAACCGATCCGCTCGACAAGGCGTTCACGGGCGAGCGCAGTTATTTGCGGATTGGAAACCGCAATCGCATTCGCGAGCATTACACGATCTCGCGGGGCACCCGCCCCGAATCAGCGACCGAAATCGGCGACGGCAATTACATCATGACCTCCGGGCACATCGCCCACAACTGCCGCGTGGGCAACAACACGGTGATTTGCAGTTGCGCGCTGGTGGCCGGCTACGTGGAGATCGAAGATCAGGCCTTCATCTCGGGAGGCGTGGCGATCCACCAGTTTTCGAAGATCGGTCGGCTGGCGATGATCGCCGGCGGCGTGCGGGTCAACCAGGACTGTCCGCCGTTTTTTCTCTATGGCGGGTTGTACGCGGAACCGAAGGGATTGAATCTGGTGGGGCTGAAGCGCGCTGGATTCACGCCGGAGCAGATCGCCGCGCTGAAGAAAGCCTACCGGCTGCTGTATCGTTCGGGATTGCCGCTGGCCGAGGCGCTGGAGCGGATCGAGACCGAAGTTGGGGGCGAGCATGCGCAGCATCTGGTGGCTTTCATCCGCCGTTCGGAGCGCGGCATCTGCCGGCCGGGTGTGCACAAGCAGAGAGCTGCGGAGTGAGCCATGGCCATCGAGTTTCGGGAAGTGATTTTTCCTCCTCTGCGAGGGTTCTCGGCGACGGCGCCCGATGGCGCCGTGATCGGACTGGTGGGCGAGGACGACGCCGGCCTGCGCAGTTTGCTGCGGCTGGCAGCGGGGTTGGACAGCCCCGCGCGCGGAGAGATCCGCGGGCCTCAGACGCGGCGCTACCTGGGGCCTCTGGACCCGCTCAATCTGGCGCCCGCAGGCGCGCTGGCGCTGGATCATGCCCTGGCGACACACGACGCGCTGGTGCGCGCGCGAGCGGCGCTCGGCCTGGAGCGTCTGCGCCGTGCCGGGACTACCATCCTGCTGGCATCGCACGAGCATGAGCTTCTGGAAACGCTCTGCGACGAGATCTGGTGGATCCACGAGGGGCGGCTGGCGGCGCGAGGCGACCCGCGCGAGACCCTGGAGCGGTATCAGCGGCACATTGTGGCACGGATCCGGGCCTGGGGTGAGACCGTCTCCCTCCCCCCGGCGCCTGCGCTGCGACGCGGCGACGGACGCGCGCAATTGCTGGCGATCGAGACGCTGGGCGCCGATGGCCAACCGACCATGATCTGGCGCAGCGGGGAGTCGGTCAGCGTGCGCGTGGTCGTGCGTTTCGAGCAGCCGGTGGCCGATCCGGTGGTGGGCATCATGATCCGCACGCGGATCGGTTTGGAAGTTTACGGGACCAACACCGAACTGGAGGGTCTAAAGTTCGGTCCCTGCCAGGCGGGCGACACGGTGCGGGTGACATTCGCGTTTCGCTGCGACCTATGCCCGCAGCAATACACTCTGACCGCGGCTTCGCACGATCCTGACGGCGCCTGGCATGACTGGTTGGAAGACGCTGTCGCCATCGCCGTGACCGACACTCGATACACGGCCGGGGTGGCGAACCTTCGTGCGCAGGTCAGCGTCGAAAGGGCCTTCGCTCACCCTTCGGCGTGAGGCCGGTTCGCGGCGCCGCGGGGAGGCGTCGGCGCTCAGCGCGCGCTGCGCGGCGGCGCGTTCTTGACGTATTTGTCGAACCAGGTCAGCATTTCGTACAAGACGTGCTCGATGGATTCCCGCGCTGCGTAGCCGTGCGATTCATGGGGCAGCATCACCAGGCGCACGTTGCCTCCGTTGCCGCGGATGGCATGGTACATGCGCTCGGATTGAATGGGAAAGGTGCCGGCGTTGTTGTCCGCCTCGCCATGAATCAGCAGGAGCGGCTCGTTGATCTTGTGCGCGTGGGCGAACGGGGAGACTTTGATATACAGTTCGGGCGCCTCCCAAAAGGTGCGGCGCTCACTTTGAAAGCCGAAGGGTGTCAGCGTGCGGTTGTAAGCTCCGCTGCGCGCCACGCCGGCGCGGAAAAGGTCGGAGTGCGCCAGCAGATTGGCGGTCATGAAGGCTCCGTAGCTGTGTCCGCCCACGCCCACGCGATCCGGATCGGTGACGCCCATTTCGACTGCTTTGTCAATGGCGGCTTTGGCTCCGGCCGTGATCTGCTCGATGTAAGTGTCGTTGACCGTGCGAAAGTCGCCCACGACCGGCATGGTGGCATTGTCGAGGATGGCGTAGCCGGCCAGCAGCAGGAATAAGTGGGAGGCGCCGGTGAGAGTCGTGAAGCGCTGCGGCGAGCCGACCACCTGACTGGCGGTGGCGGGGTCGTTGTATTCAAGCGGGTAGGCCCAGACGATGGTTGGAAGTCGCGTGCCCTCTTTGTATCCGGGCGGAAGATACAAGGTGAAAGAAAGCTGGACGCCGTCGTGGCGTTTGTACGTCACCAGTTGCTTGCGGATCCGGCGAAGCTGCGGGGTCGTGTCCGGAAAACGCGTTAAAGCCACGGGTGCGCCGCCGGTGGAACCCAGAGTCCGCAGGTAGTAATTGGGCGGCTCCGAAGGACTCTCGCGGCGGGTCAGAACGCGCGTGCCCTCATCATCCAGCAGCGCAACCACGGTTTCGTAACAATCATCGCCCGAGCGAAACAGCAACTCGGTCTTTCCGCTCTTCAGGTGGAAGCGAGTCAGGAACGGCCGGTCGCCTTGCGGGGTTGCCCCCTGACCGACCAGGAAGATCCAATCGCCCGCTTGGTGAAAGACGCGGTACCCGTTGGGCAGAACGCGCGAGAGGGGACTGCCGGGATCGCCGTAGCGGTCGCGCATGTCCCGACTCCAGAGCACGCGGGGCTTTTCGGCCGGCTGATCGGCGTTGAGTAAAAAGGTGCGCACCCAGCGTTTCTCGCGCTGGTAGTCCGTGACCAGCACCAGACCTTCCCCCGCGCCCCATTGCAGCGCCATGGCGCGGTGCTCGGTACGGATCAATTCTCGCGGCGGGTCAGTGAACGGAGCCTTCAGCATCATGACGCGATCGCGGTGGGGGACCTGCTTGCGCGGATCCCCGTCGTCGAGAGCTTCCAACCAAACCAGAGTGGCGGGCTCGGTGGGCCGCCATTGATACTGGCGCGGGCCCGTACGAACGCCGTCTGTGGGCACGGCGTCGGCCAAAGGCAGACTGGCGAGCTTGTGAACCGTGCGGCCGGTGCGGTCCCAGACTTCGATTTCCTTGGGGAAGTTACGGTCGGGATAAAGATACGAGTAAGGCCGGTGGATACGACTTACCAGAAAGTGCTGCCCGTCAGGGGCCGGCAGCGCGGTTTCGAAAATCGCAGGCTTACCCAGGGGAGTTACCTTACCGCTGGACGCATCTACCAAGGCCAGTTGCGCCGTGAAGTAATACTCGTAAAGTAACTCGTCGTGTGGGTTGCGGAGTAAGTCCTGGAAAGTCCACACCGGCGCTCCTTTGCCGTAAGACTCCTGCACGGTAGGGCCATCCGGGGCCGCGGGAGGGGCCGGCGGTTTGCCGCGCCCGGGCGGAAGCATCTTTACGAGCAAGCTGCGACCGTCGGGCATCCAGCGGAACTCGTCGGCCGCGGCCGCGTTCACGACCACACCGGGCAAGCGGCGCGCCTTCCCGGTGGCGGCGTCGGCGACCCAAAGTTCGAAGCCGGCCGCTGAGGTGTGGGTGAAGGCGATGTACTTGCCGTTCGGGCTGAATTCGGGCATGCCGATGCGCGGATCGGGGGGAAGGGCGATCTTGATTTCCTCCCCGCCGGGCAATTTTTTGAGGGTGAGGGCCGTGAAATAGCGCGGATTGTGGGGGCCGTTGGTGGTGGGGTTGATCCGGTGTCCGGCCAAACGCAGCATGGGTTGGGCGAGCTCGCGGATCGGCGGGTACCGCAGCCAATCCATCAGCAGCATCGAGTCGCGCGTGGGGCTTACGACCGCTTGCGGCGGCGCCGGTGCGTGCAGAACGTCGAGGATTTCCTTGGGCGGCTTTTGATAGGTAAGCTGGGCCCAAGCCGCCCAGACGATGACAAGCCACAGGGAGACAGCACGGGTGGTGCGCATAGCCTGTATTCTACCCGCGCGGGGAGTCCCTGTTGTGAACCGCGTCGGATCGCTCGAGGCGGCCTCGCGGACGCCGGATGGAAACTGTGTCCCCTCTGCGGAGACCGACGCACGAAGCGAGGCCGCCCCGGCAAAGCAAACTCTCTAGAATTCCAGCTTCAATGCAAATTGCAGGCTGCGGTTGTCAATGCCGATCAGGGTGGAGGTGATTCGACCCACCGTGGGCGAGCCGATGCTGGCGTTCGGGAAACCGAAGGCCGGCGTGTTGAATAAGTTGAAAGCGTCCCAGCGGAACTGGAGCGCCATGCGCTCCGTCAAAGCGGTGTTTTTCACCAGGGACGTGTCGAAGTTGACGTGACCTGGAGCATAGAGTACACCGCGGGCCACATTGCCATAAGTATTCGGCGGCGGCGCCACGAAATCCGCGGCATTGAACCAGTAGTAGGGATCGGGATTGGGTAACGTCCCGCGGCCGATGCGATCCGGCCAACTGGGAGCGCCGTTATTCACACCTTGGGCCAGGCCGACGTTGAAGGGCCGACCCGTGGTCAGCGTCGTGATGCCGCTCAACTGCCAACCGCCGAGCAGCTTGCCGGAGGCGCCACCCCCGCTAAGCCATTTCTTGCCGCGCCCGAAAGGCAGCTCCCAAACGTAGCTCACGACGCCTCGGTGCTTCACATCGTAACCTGAGGGTCCGCGACCGGCACGAATGTTGGTCACCGTTTGCGGCCCGCCCGTCTGACCTCCCCCGGAGGCCGCCGAGCCGCCGTAGTCCAGATTCTTGCCGAAAGTGTAGCTGACCAGGAACTGGAGCCCGTGCGAGTAGCGCTTGACCAGTTTGGTCTGCAAGCCGTGGTACACGGACATGTTGCGGGGGTCATATTGAATGATGTTCGACATATTGGAGATGCGCTGTAGCAAGCGACGGGAGGCGAGTGTACCCGGCCCGGGCTGCACCTCATTGGGGTTCCAGCCGAAGACCAGATGGATGCCGCGGCTGCCCGCGTAAGCGACCTCCCACAACAAAGTCTCGTGAAGCTGCCGTTCGATGTTCAAGCTCCACGACTCGAAGTAAGGGGTCTCGTTCTCCCAGCCGTGCCCCAGAACGCGCGGGTTGGCTGCGTTCAACTCCTCCGTGGTCCGCGGCTTCAGGGGTTGAACGGGGGGAAACGGATTGTCAATCGTGGGCACGCGGGACCAGTCGGTGGGGTTGGTCTCCGGCGCGAAATTCTGGGAGACGGTCCAGGGCACTTGCTGTCCGAGTAAATTGGAGGCCGAAGGCTGCTCGGGGAAGTGGCTCAGGCCAAAGCCCCCGCGCAGCACGGTTTTGCCGCTCCCGGTGAGATCCCAGGCGAAACCGAAGCGCGGACCGAAGTTCCTGTAGTGCGTCTTCTTGCCTACGCTGCGGGAGATCCCGTCCTCACCGGCGTAAACCAGCCGCAGGTTCGTGAGGTCAAAATTGGTCAGGCGATTGCGGATTTCTTTTTCCGGCCAGTGGATTTCATGGCGCACGCCGAGATTCAGAGTCAGCCTGCGACTCACCTTCCAGTCGTCCTGGACGAACCATGCCTGATCCTGCACCGTCATGTAATAGGGTTCGAGGAGATAACCACGCGATCCCCCGGTGGAATAACCAATGAGCAAGGTAGCCAGACCGGTACCCTGAGTGTTCGTCACCGGGTCGTTGGTGAAATTCCGGGCGAAGTTCAGCGAGCCGCGGGTGTCGGTGTTGGTGTAAGGCGAGACAAGCCGGCGCACGTAATGGTAGCCGAACTTAAGCTGGTGTCGCCCCCGCATCCAAAATATGCTGTCGGAAACCTGGTAGTGCGTCTCGCGCGGGTTGCAGGGTAAGAAGGCCGGACCGCCGCTTAGCCCCGTGAAGTCCGTGACGTTGATGTTGGGCAGACCGGTAGCGAAGTGCGTCACGTTGATCCCGCGGATGCCCAGGGATTCAGCAGCCTTGTGGCCGAAGTCGGACTGAAAAGTGGCCGGGGTCGTCCTGGCGAAGCCGGTACGGAACTCGTTGATGAGGTTGGGACGGAAGATATGTGTCTCGTTCAGAGCCAACCCTTGCGTCCTGAGACGCGTGTTTTGGATGCCCGCCACGTAGGGACCCAAATCGAATTTCTGCTTGGCCTCGGGAGGCGTGGGCAGGCAACACTGCGCCTGTCCCTGAGGCGCATCCAGCTTGTAATTCTGAAAACTGTAACGCGCGAAAAAGGTATCCCTGGGGCCGAACGTGTGGTCCACCCGAGTATTGAAGCCGTTGTCGTTAACCACCCGGTTGGCCGCGGAAGTGTAGTTATTGAAGTTGCCCGGAAAGTTGGGCAGAGGGTAAATGCTGGCCACGTTGCGTCCGACGGGGTGGATACGATTGGCGGGAATGATGTTACCTGCGAAGGCATCTCGAAGGAATTGAGGATTCGCAACGGTTACAGGCTTCGTAGGATCATAATTCGGGTTGCGCCGCGTGGTTAGCGGATCGTAGATCCGAATGAGGGCGCCTCGTGTGTCTGTGAACTCGCTGAAGTCACCGACGCGAGTCTTCGCTGTGGGCACGGTGTTCACATAAGTCAGCCCCTTCAACTCGCGGGTGCCGTAGTAGTCGCCGAAGATGAAGGTGCGGTTACGCCCGTCATAGATCCTGGGCAGGAACACCGGCCCGCCAATCGCAGCCCCGAACTGGTTGCGCCGGAACGGCGGCTTGATCAGGGGCCGCACGTTAAAGTAGTTCCGGGCGTCCAGTTTGTCGTTGCGCAGGTATTCGAACAGCGTACCGTGAATTTCGTTGGTGCCCGACTTCGTGGAGACGGAAACCACCCCGGCGCCCCGCCCGAACTCGGCCGAAAAGACGCCTGTCAGCACCTTGAACTCGCGTACCGATTCCAGCGAGGGCATGACGATCACGGTGTTAAAGGTGTACTCGTTGTTGTCAATGCCGTCCACCAGCCAGGCATTGGCGTTGGCCTGGCTACCCAGAGCATTGAAATTGGAGGCCCCGCGTGGGTTGAATGTACTCTGCCCGGAGAGGTTTTCCCCGTTTTGGCCCGGGGTAATGCCGGGCGCCAGATAGACCAGCGTGGCGAAGTTCCTGCCGTTCAGCGGCAGCTCGCGGATGGCGCGTTCTTCGATGACCTCGCCGAGCTCCGCGCTTTCGGAACGCACCAGAGGCGCCGAGGCGACGACGTCAATGGTTTCGGTTACCTGGCCGACTTCGAGCACAAAGTCCACGCGGGCCTTTTGGTCCACCTGGACGATGATGCCCGAACGGATTTGTTTTTTGAACCCGGCCCTTTCCACAGTCACACTGTACGTGCCGGGGACCAAGAAAGGTGCGTTGTAAGCGCCTGCTTCGTCGGTGACGAACTGAAGCGAGGTGCCTTTGTTGGTTTCCGTGATGGTGATCTGAGCGCCGGGAACGGCGGCGCCGGTGGCGTCCCGGACAGAACCCAGGATGGTTCCGGTGGTCACCTGGGAGCGGGCACAGGGCGTCATGGCGAAGGCGATCAGACCGACCAGGGTGCTGTGAAGCAAGACCGCGCGCGCTCTTTGCATCTTTCCCCCTTGGAGGACCCAACCTCCGGTTCATAAGAATACACCCGAAAGGCACGGAGCACAAGACCTTTCGAAGGTGCGGGACCCACCGGGCCAAGCGCCGGCTCACCGAGGGACGCCGGGCATAGTATACTCGGCTGCATCATGACTGCGTTGCCGCTGATTCTGAAGATCCTGCTGGCGTTGCTGGTGGTGACCGCCGGTATCTATGACGTGCTGTGGCGTCGGATTCCGAACTGGTTGGTGGCGCCGGCCTTGGTTCTGGGTCTGGGGCTGAACGCCTTGCTGGGGGCCGACTACGCGCCGGGCATCAAAGAAGCGGGAATCGGGGTCGGAGTGGCCTTTTTAGTATATTTTCCATTGTATCTGCTGGGCGGCATGGGCGCGGGCGACGTAAAGCTCATGGCCGCGGTGGCAGCCATCGTGGGATGGAAGAATTGGCTGGTCATCTTCATCTTCTCGGGAATTCTCGGGGGAGTCATCGCCCTGGCGATCGTGCTGACCAAAGGCCGGCTGCGGCAGACCATCTGGAATGTGGGCTACATCATCTGGGAGATCGCGCACCTGCGATCGCCGCGAAAGGCCGGCGAGGAGTTCGACGTGCGCAGCGCGAAAGCAGTCACCATGCCCCACGGGGCGGTGGTGGCATTGGGCTGCCTCTTCTACCTGGGCGGTGGATTGCTCCTGGGCTAATTCCGCGGGGCAAAGGCCCTTTCTACAGCCGGCAGACTGCAAGCGCCGCCGGACGGGGGCCGACGGGGACGACGGTGAACAGAGGAGCGACCCGCGTGCGGCGCGCCACGATGGCCGGGATCCGGATCACCGCCATGGCCCCGGAGCGCTCATTCAACACCAGGGCGTACTGATTATCGGGCGTGACCACGATGGCGCCCGCACCCTCACCCACGGGGGCCAGAGCGATCACGCGTCGCGTCTCGATCTCCAGGATGCTAACGTCGCCGCCGGCGGGGCTGGCCACGAACAGGTAATCCGGGGACGTGGAAACCGCCATGTCGGCGGGAGCTCGGCCCGCCAGGACGGTCTCGGCAACCTCGGTGCGGTAGGGGTAGACAATCGCCACCGCGTCGGCGCCGGCGCCGGTGATGAACAACTGCCCTCCGTCGGACTTGAAACAGAACCGCTCCGGCTGCATGGCCAGGGGCAAGTGAACGACCACTGCTCCGGTGGGCGCTTCCAGGACGCTGAGCGCGGGTTGATCGGCGTTGCCCACCAGGAGCAGCCTGCCGTCGGAACGAAAACGCACCACCGCGGCGCGGCGCCCAAACTGGACTGGCGGACCAGCGCGCCCGCTCTCGAGATCCACAAACAACAACGGCGCAGTCGAAGCCAGGCTGACCGCCGCCAGGCGCCCGTCAGGCGAGAGATCAAAATCCACGGGTTCGCCGGGCAGAGGAATCCGCGTGGCGCGCTGGAAACTTTCGACATCCACGCCCACCAGTTGCCAGGGGTCACGGCACAGCACCCAGAGCGAGTGGGCTCCCGGCGCAAGCCGCATCCCGACGGCGGCGCGAGCAACGTGAAGCCGCCGCGAGGCACTCAGGCGTCTGAGGTCCAGCTCGTACAACGCTCCCGACTCCGGGCTGAGCGCCCAGGCCGCGGGGCGAGCGGGATGCGCGATGAGTTTGGCGGGCGGCGCGGGCACAGATATGTGTCCCGCCAGCGAAAAGGCGGTCAGGTCTACAGCCGCGATGGCACGAGCCTGGGGACTGGCGACCAGTGCATAACCGGGGAAGCCCGTACCGCGGCGGCGCCGGCAGGCCGCCAGGCCGAGACCCAGAATCACGGAGCGTCGAGAAATCAGCAATTCGGACCCATTGTAGCGGGAGGCGCTCCGCCGTCGTGCTAGGGTAACCGAGGCCGCGCGAAAAGCACCATGCTCGCGGATCTGTAAGGCATCGCGCCGCCGACGCTGCGCCCGGGAGTGGCAATTCCTGCCGCGGCTTGGGCATTGACAAGGCGGCGGGACCGCGTTTAGGATGGAGCTATCACTGAGAAAGGAGGTGGTCCAGGCATATGTCATCAGGCAGTAGTAAACCACGTGAGGTGGCCGACGGCTAAGGCGACCGCTCGAATGTTCAGGCTCCGACAGTGACGGAGCCGCAGCTCAAAGGGACCGGTCGCCTCATGTGGCGCCAACCGGCCTCAGGAGCTTCCTAAGGCTACCGACCCCGAGCCGCGCGTGAGTGCGGCTCGGGGTATCCTTGCCGCGACATCTGCGCCCTCCCTGTTTTTGGTAAACTGAGTGATTGAACGTTCCTCCTGCCGAAGGCTCAATGAAAGGACTGACAGGATGAAGGCCGGGATCCATCCCCCGTATCAGGAAGTCAATGTGATTTGCGCTTGCGGTTATAGCTTCCGTACGCGCTCGACGCATAAAGGCGACATCCGGGTGGAAATCTGTTCGCGCTGCCACCCGTTCTTCACCGGGCGTCAGAAGCTGGTGGATACGGAAGGCCGGATTGATCGCTTCCAGCGCAAGTATCAGCGCTCGCAAGGTCAGGGCAAGCCGGCTGCGCCTTCTGCGGAAACAACTGTCTGAGAGCCGACCTCCCGCTGTCGCAAGGCCAAATCAGGGACCCGGCTTCTCCTTGCGCCCTCGCTTGCGGCGCTCCTCGCGCTCCTGCCGCATTTTCTCGTACTCGGCCTGCTGGGTGGGATTCAGCACCGCCCGGATGCGAGCTGTCTGCTCTTCTTGCACCGCCCTCATCTGCGCTCGGTAACGGTCGCGGGTGTCATCCAGGATGGCTTCGATCTGCTTGGCCTGCTCCTCGCTGAGCTTCAGCCGGGAGCGCATCTCCTCCATGTAGCGCCGGCGAAATTCCTCCGGAGAGGGACGAGGGGGCGGACTGAACCTTTCTTTGTAATAGAAGCGATGGCCCACAGCCCCCACCACCACGCCGCTTAAAAACACCAGCAGCAAGTAAAAGGCGACGGCGAGTCGGGAACGCTTCATCGGTGCAATTCCTGCTCAACCGGCCAGGCTTCGGGATCCAGAGGGCCTTCGGGAGCGTAATTGGCCGCCAGGACTTCCACGTAGGTGCCGCTGTAAAAGGACACTGCCGGCTGACGGCCGATCAAGAAGACCCCCATCACCAGCGAGGCCGCGATAGCGGCGGCCACCAGGACCTCGGTAAGACGCCGGAATTCCCTGGTCAGGGACTGCTGGGCCTCGATCTGCTGCCACAACCGCGGCATAAAGTCGGGGCTGGGCTCGGGATCCGGTAACGCCTCCCGATAGGCTGCAAACAACTGATCCAGTGCAGCCTCCAGCGGATCGCGCTGTTGAGGTTGCTCTCTGGTCTCCATACGACCCCCCGTTAGCTACCCCCGGCCTGCGCGGCCCCCTGCTGGGAAGCCGCGAGGGCTTTCAGGACTCGTTGCCGGGCACGAAACAGTCGCACCTTCAATGCATTCTCGTTGACCCGGTAAATTTTTTCAAGTTCCTTCAACGAGAGTCCCTCAATTTCCTTCAAAACGAGCAGAATGCGGTCCTGCTCGGAAACGTTGGCCAGCAGCGCCTCCACAGTCTCGCGCACGCGCTGTCGGCGCTGCTGCTCCTGCTGGACGCGGCTCCCTGCGGCTGCATCCGCCAGCATGACCTGCTGCTCGGATAGGTCCGCCATCCGTGCCTCTCCGCGTCGTCGCTGGCGCCGCAAGTAATCATAGGCTGCATTCACCGTCAAGCGGTACAGCCAGGGCTCGAAGACTTCCTCGGTCCGTAGTTGGTCGAGGGAATAATGCAGGCGCAGGAAGACCTCCTGGCCCACATCCTCGACATCCTCGGGACGCCCGATGAGCCGCGCGATGGTCCCCAGGATTCGCTTGCGATACGCTTGGACAAGCTGAGTGAAGGCGGCATGGTCGCCCTCCCGCGCGCGCTTGACCAGCTCGAAGTCAACGAGCATGCCACGCCACGTTCCGGCATCGCCTGAAGACCGCCATCGGCCTCATCCTGAATGGCGCACCGGCAAACTGTTAGGTTACAAGCAATTGCGGGTACATGGCAAAGGGGGGAGATGGGGCCTTCTGCCGGCTCCTGCTCACTCACCAACGCTTCAGTCCCTTGCGCCCGATATCGCGGCGGTAGTGCATCCCCTGGAAGCGGATGCGCGCCACGGCTGAATAACAGCGCTCAATGGCCTCCCGCAGATCGAGGCCCGCGGCCGTCACACCCAACACCCGGCCGCCAGCCGTGACCAAGCCCTCGGAAGTCCGACGCGTCCCGGCGTGGAACACGGTGGCGCCCAGCCCTTCAGCCTCCTCGATGCCCGTGATCGGAAAGCCCGTGCGCGGCGGGCCCGGGTAGCCTTCCGAAGCCAGAACCACACAGACCGAAGGCCGGCCGTTCCAACTCAGGCGCGTTCCACCCAGGTCGCCGCGCGCGCAAGCTGCTAAAGCTCCAGCCAGGTCTCCCTCCAAGGAGTGCATCAGCGGTTGCGCCTCCGGATCCCCCATGCGCACGTTGAACTCCAGCACCTTGGGACCCTCGTCCGTCATCATCAGTCCGGCATACAGGAACCCGGTAAAGGGAGTTCCTTCGGCGCGCATCGCCTCGATGGCGGGCATGATGATGCGATCCAGCACGTGCTGCCGCTGGGCGGCGTTCAGGATTCGGCCGTCGCAATAAGCGCCCATGCCTCCGGTGTTCGGACCCGTGTCGCCGTCGCCAACCGGTTTGTGATCCTGGGTGCTTTCGAAGGCCAGGACGCGAACGCCGTCGCTGAGGACGATGAAGCTGACCTCTTCGCCGCGGAGGCATTCCTCGATCACCAGCCGCGCGCCCGCCGCCCCGACCAGCTCGCCCGATAACAGGGCGTGCGCAGCCTGCTCGGCCTGGGTGCGCGTTTGCGCCACCACGACTCCCTTGCCTGCCGCCAGACCGTCGGCCTTGAGCACCACCGGAGCCCCGAAGCGATCCAGCGCCGCGCGTGCGTGGGCTTCGTTCTCCACCACCAGGAACTCCGCCGTGGGGATGCCGGCGCGCTTCATGAATTGCTTGGCGAAGATCTTGCTGCCCTCCAGCCGCGCTGCTTGGGCCGTTGGGCCGACGATCGGCCTGCCTGCGGCGCGGAAGCAATCCACGACGCCGGCCACCAGGGGGGCTTCGGGGCCCACGACCGTCAGGTCGGCATCCACCGCCTCGGCCACACGCAAGAAATCTTCGGGCGCGTTGCCCTCCGGTGAAAGGCAGGTCGCCATGGCGGCCATGCCGGGATTGCCCGGAGCGGCATACAGAGCCTGCACCTGGGGACTTTGAGCCAGTTTCCAGCAGAGCGCGTGTTCGCGTCCACCGCTGCCGATGACGAGCACCTTCACAAGTTCTTCTCCCGATCTGCCGCGCCTGCTGCGGCGTGACTTTCACCGATTGTAAACGAGCAGGCGTAAGGCGCGCAGCCGCGGCACGCCCGGCTAAAATGGAGGAAAGCACGGGGCGATGCTTATCCGCAGCTATCAGGTGGTGGTCGTGGGGGCCGGGCACGCCGGCTGCGAGGCGGCGCACGCCTGTGCTCGCATGGGGCTGAAGACCGCGCTGATCAGCATGAACCTGGACCTGATCGCGCAGATGTCCTGCAACCCGGCGGTGGGAGGCATCGCCAAGGGGCACCTGGTGCGCGAGGTGGACGCACTGGGCGGCTTGATCGGTAAAGTTACCGATGCTGCAGGCATCCAGTTCCGCCTGCTGAACACCAGCCGGGGGCCTGCGGTGTGGTCCCCTCGAGCGCAATGCGACAAGAAGCGGTACCGCCAGATCATGCGGCGGACGCTCGAGGAGGAGCCGAACCTGCGCATCCTGCAAGCCGAGGTGGCGGAGTTATGGATCGAGGCCGGAGAGCGGCGGCGTGTCCGCGGCGTCCGCTTGCGCGACGGGCGCACGCTGGAGGCCGAGGCCGTGATCATGGCCACGGGCACTTTCTTGAACGGGCTGGCCCACGTGGGCGAAACCACTTATACCTGCGGGCGCAACGGGGAGCCGCCCTCCGAGTTACTGGCCAACCAGCTTCGCAATCTGGGACTGCGCTGGATCCGCCTGAAGACCGGCACGCCGCCCCGCCTGGACGGCCGCACCATTGACTGGTCCCGATTCCAGCCTCAGTACGGCGACCCGGAACCGACGCCCTTCTCCTTCCTTACCGAGCGCATCACGCAGCCGCAAACGCCCTGCTACATCGCTTACACGAATCAGGAAACGCGCCGCATCGTTCTCGAGAACCTCTCGCGCTCGCCGCTCTACAGCGGGCGCATTCGCGGCATCGGGCCGCGCTACTGCCCCTCCTTCGAAGACAAAGTGGTCAAGTTCCCGGACAAAGAACGACACCAGATCTTTCTGGAGCCGGAGGGACTGGATACGTACGAAATCTACGTGAACGGCATGTCGAGCAGCATGCCGATTGACGTGCAGCAGGCCATGGTGGCTTCGATTCCGGGACTGGAGCGCGCGGAGATGATCCGCCCGGGCTACGCCATCGAGTACGACGCCGTGGATCCGCGCGAGCTCTGGCACAGTCTGGAAGTCAAGAACATCGAGGGCCTGTTCCTGGCGGGTCAGATCAACGGCACTTCGGGTTATGAGGAAGCCGCCTGCCAGGGGATCATGGCGGGCATCAACGCCGCGCGGCGCATCGGCGGGCAGGATCCCATCACGCTGTCGCGAACCGAAGCTTACACCGGCATCCTGATTGACGATCTGGTCACGAAAGGCGTGGATGAGCCGTACCGCATGTTCACGTCGCGCGCCGAGTTCCGCTTGCACCTGCGCATTGACAACGCGGATGAGAGGCTCACGCCCATCGGCAGGCAGGTCGGGCTGGTGTGCGAGGAGCGCTGGCGCCTTTACCAGAAGAAACAGCGGCAGCGGGCCCTGCTGCGGGAACTGTTGGAACAGACGCGGCTGGATCCCGAGCGATTCCCCGGCTTGCCGGGCTTGAACGGGGAACGCCCGCCGGTCGTTCAGTGGCTGCGTCGCCCCGAGGCCGGCATTCATGCGCTGGCCGACTGGATTCGGGCGAGCCTGGGCGAAGAACCGGCGCGCGGCCTGCTGACGACGCTGGAGACCGAGATCAAATATGCGGGTTACATCGCGCAGCAAGAACGCCAGCTCGAGCGCCTGCGGCAGGCGGAAACGCGGAGAATCCCGGAAGATTTTCGATTTCGCGGCGTGCCCGGCCTCTCGCGGGAGATCTGGGAGAAGCTCGAGCGCGTGCGGCCTCGCACTCTCGGCCAGGCGGCGCGCATTCCCGGCGTGACGCCGGCCGCCATTTCCGTCCTCGATATTTACCTGACGCTGGGAAAGCGACCGGACCTGGAGGCGCAGGCCGAGGAATGAGGCGCCACGGCGGCCGCCGCGCTCATCGAATCACGCCTTCCAGCGGACTGCTCGCACTGGCGTAAAGTTTCTTGGGAATGCGTCCAGCCAAGAAAGCCAGCCGGCCGGCTTCGATGGCGTGCCGCATCGCCCGGGCCATCATGACGGGGTCCTGAGCGCAGGCGATCGCGGTGTTCAGCAGCACGCCGTCATAGCCCAGCTCCATGGCGATGGTGACATCGGAAGCGGTGCCCACGCCTGCATCCACGATCAGCGGCACTTCCGTAATCATCTCGCGCAGGATGCGAAGGTTCGCCCAGTTCTGAATGCCCAAGCCCGATCCGATGGGAGCGGCCAGCGGCATGACGGCCGCGGCCCCGGCATCAATGAGTCGCCGCGCGTTCACCAGGTCGTCGTTGGTGTAAGGCAACACCACGAAACCTTCCTTCACCAGGACGCGCGTGGCTTCGAGCAGACCCGCGTTGTCCGGGAAGAGCGTCTTCTCGTCGCCGATGACCTCGAGTTTGATCCAGTTCGATAGACCCGCTTCGCGCGCCAGCCGCGCCGTGCGAATGGCTTCCTCAGCGGTGTAGCATCCCGCGGTGTTGGGCAGAATGAAGTATTTGGAGCGATCTATGTAATCAAGCAAGGACTCGCCGCTGGTGTCCGCTAAATTGACCCGCCGGACGGCTACGGTCACCATTTCGGTTCCGGAAGCCTCGTGGCAGCGGGCCATTTCCTGGAAACTGCGGTACTTTCCAGTGCCGACAATCAGGCGCGAGCGGAACTCGCGCCCCGCAATCTTTAGCGTGTCCTCCATAAAGTTCATTGTAGCGCCCTCCTCGCCCGCGCCCGACGTGTAGAGCTCTTCCTGGCGATGTCACGGCGTCCTCGCGGATGTGCGAGTGCTTGCGCAGTGCCAAGACGGGTGCGGCTTTCGCGGCGCCTCAGAAGCGATACGCCCACATCACATAGGGGTAACGAAAACCGCCCCTGGCGGTGGACTGCTTCCAATACGGACCCGGGAAAAAGTGCGCGGAACCGAAGCCCGATTGGACGCGCTCGGAGAATTGCCAGTCCGCCTGAAAGTCGAGTTCCCAACCCAGACGACGACTCGTGGCCTGGGGATTCCACACCAAGGGTGCGCCGGCTTCGGTGTAAAGGGCTTCGCGGCGATCGGCCGGCCAAAGGCCGCAGAGCACTGAAGGCCGGCTCTTCAGTTCGGCCGGCAAGCGTCCGGCTTCCAAGCAGTAAGACAGCGACCCATCGGATCGAGGGAACTCTCGGGTTTGTGGGCGCATCTCAACATAGTGTGGGGGCTCGAACCGGTGAATTGCCCCGGAATCTAAGGTGATTGCGGATTGAATCTCAGAGCTTCGCGGCCGATGAGAGATCGGGAGGTCCCACCGATGAAGCGCCGCGGCGCCTGGGGGTTGGCGCTCGCTGCCACCGGTCTACTCAGCCTGGCGGCTCTCGGCTTGTTCGCCGTAGCGGTGGATGTGGCGCGGCTGTACGTGGTTCGAAGTGAAGTGCGCGCTTATGCCCAAGCCGTGGCGGCCGCAGCCGTGCAGGAATTGGATGGGACGCTGTCGGGCATTGATCGCGCACGCCGAGCCGTGGCCGACGGCGCGAAACGTTGGAATCTGACGGCGGCCTGGTTGGGCGAACCCGAGACGGAATTCGCAGCTTCACCGAGCGGTCCCTGGCGAGCGAAGCCTGATGCCGCTTCCGCCTATCGCTTCGTGCGCATCAGGGCATCGGCCACCGTGCCCTTGTTGTTCCTCCCATCCATGGGGCAAGCGGCCGTCCGCACGGTCCGGGCGGACGCCGTGGCAGGGTGTGAGTCCTGGCAGGGCAATCCCGGGCCCACGTCGTCGAAGCCGTTAGCCCGTCATCGTATGCCTGAGTAATTCGGCCCGCACGCCTGGGAACGTGGCTCCCCATGCGGCGGCTCCTTCATCCGTTGATACGTCGGGAGAAGGAAGCCGCGAAACCGACGCCCCTGCCAGCCGCCTTCAGCGATCTCAGCTTGCGCCATTCCGCGGGCGCCGAACCCCGAGCACGCGAAACGCCAGCTTTTGATACAGACGCCTGCGAGTGTGAGTGACAAAGAGCCATTCCAGCAGGCGCGCCGAGTGAATCGCCGCGCCGGGTAACGGCGCCGACACCAGATGGGCCAGCGTCTGTTGCGGCTGCTCCCGGAGGCTGTCCAGCAGGGCCACCTGATGCACGCAGGAAACGGTGCAATAAGGGGCGCAAGGTTTGACGGTCTGAAACTCCCGCTCGAGATGCTCGCGGGTGTATTGTTCCAGAGGCACGCCAGGGCGCCCTCGTTGCTGGGAGCACCAATGCACGAGTCCATGCTCGCAGACGTAAAGATAGCGGCATCCCGCCGGACAATGCCAGTGGTTGGGCTGTCCGCTGAGAAGGTTGATCTGGAAGCGATCGTAGTGGGCGAAGGTATAGAGCGATTTACCCAGGCGCAGGATCTCTTCGTAGGCTTCTCGCTCGCGTCGGCTCAGGGGCAGCGCGCGGCCCCCGGCCTCATGTAAAAGCCCGACTGTAGCGATAAAGCCCAGGCTCCGCACCCGGTGCGCAATCGCCAGGACGTCATCCGGATTCGTGATTCCCCCGCCGAGCACAGAGTTGACGGTCACGGCGAATTCCGCGTGGTCGGATAGCCAGCGAAGCTTCGGCTCCAACACCTTCAGACTTTTCCGGGACGCGGCATTGGGCGCGAGGTTATCTATGCTGAGCTGGAGGTAGTCCAGTCCGGCGCGATTCAGCCGGCGGATGCGCTCCGGGGTTAGCAGATAGCCGTTCGTAATGACGCCGCACAGCATGCCGCGGGCGCGGATGCGTCGGATGACGGCCTCCAGATCAGGGTGGAGCAGCGGTTCGCCGCCGCTCAAAGTTACGGCCATGGCGCCGAGATCGGCCAACAAGTCCACCCGGCGAAATAGTTCTGCGGTGGACACCGGCGCGGAGTGATCGTCATACTCGTTGCAGTAAGCACAGGAGAGGTTGCAGCGGCGAGTCGGGATGAGATGAACCAGCACCGGACGCCGCGGCCAAACCATGGCCCGCGCGAACATACGGGCCTCCCGCCAACGGCGTGTTCCGGCCCGCAGCCGGCGGCGCAGCAGGACAACCCAGGACCTCGCCATCGCGCGTCGCGGACTTGGGCCTCTCGCGCATCAATCGCAGCCCGCCGCCCGACCTCCCACGAGAACTTTCCTACGATCATTATGCGTCCGAAGACCGCTCGAGGCGCGCAAGCCAGGCGAGCATTTCCTCCGGCAACGGCGCCTCAACCGTCATGGGCCTCGCAGTCCCGGGATGGGTGAAGCGGATCCGATAGGCGTGGAGCAAATAGCGCTCCAGCGGCGGAAAACCTTCAATCTGGCGCGGAGCGCCATACAGGCGGTCGCCTACCACGGGATGGCCGATAGCCGCCAGATGCGTGCGAATTTGGTGCGTGCGTCCGGTATGCAGGTGAATCTCGAGGTAGGTGAAAGCGCCGAAGCGCCGGAGCACGCGGTACTCGGTGAGCGCAGTCCTTCCCCGGCCCAACCGCGCGCTCATGCGCACGCGCCGCACAGGGTCTCGCGCGATGGGCGAATCAATTACGCCATGATCTGTTTTGACCTTGCCGTGGACCAGCGCGAGGTACGTCTTTTCGATCCGCCGCGCAGCGAATTGAGCGGCCAAGTGCCGGTGGGCGGCGTCGTGACGCGCCACCAGGAGGACGCCGCTGGTGTAGCGGTCCAGGCGGTGAACGATGCCCGGGCGTTCCTCGCCTCCGACCTCGGAGAGCTTGCCGTAGCGATGCAGGAGCGCGTTAACCAGGGTGCCGGAGCGTCGGCCCGCCCCGGCGTGCACGATCATGCCGGCGGGCTTGTTCACCGCCACGAGGTCTTCATCCTCGTAGAGCACCTCGATGGGGATGGGTTCGGGCGCGGCCTTCAGCGGCGGCGGCGCGGCGGGTTGGACGACGATCCGTTCGCCACCCTTCAAGCGATAGGAAGGACGCGCGGGCGCGCCGTTGACCTGCACACGACCCAGGCGGATCCATTCCTGGATGCGCGCCCGACTGTGTTCGGGCAGCCGCGCGTGTAAGAAACGATCCAAACGCACGCCGGCCTCTGTGGGCGGCGCTTGCAAGGTCAAATTGGATCCGATGACCTGCACGTTTTAAAATAGCCCCAGCCGGAGCCGGCCGGTGGGTCATGGCTGCCGGACCGGCGACGATATTGAGGATAGCGAAAATGAAACGCATCGTTATCGGCACCCTGGCGGTGGTAGGAGCCGTCACCGTAGCGGCCGTAATTTTCGCGGCCGTGGTCGGGCTGACCCTACGCTTCACGCGTGCAGGCGTCCCTTCGAAGACCATCCTCGAGGCGAACCTGGAAACCGCGCTGGTGGAATATGTCCCCGATGATCCCGTCGCCAAAGCTCTGTTCGGCGAACGGCCTTCCCTGCGCGATGTGGTAGACGCGCTCGAGCGAGCCCGCAACGATGACCGCGTGGCCGGCCTCATCGCCCGGCTGGGCGCGGCGCCGCTCGGCATGGCCCAAGTGCAGGAGCTGCGCGAGGCAGTGGCCAGATTCCGCGCGCGCAAGAAGTTCGCCGTGGCCTATGCCGAGACCTTCGGCGAATTCGGTCCCGGGGGCAACGCCTATTATCTGGCGACGGCGTTCGATGAAATCTGGATGCAACCTTCCGGGGACATCGGACTGACCGGCGTTTTGGCGGAGAGCATGTTCCTGCGCGGGACGCTGGATAAGCTGGGCATCGTGCCGCGCATGGACCATCGCTACGAGTACAAGAACGCCATGAATACCTTCACCGAGAAGAAATTCACGCCCGCGCACCGCGAAGCCATGAAGCGCCTGGTGGAAAGCTGGGCCGGCCAGCAGGTGCGCGGCATCGCGGAAGGTCGCAAGATGAGCGAGGATCAAGTGCGCGCCATCATCAACCGCGGCCCGCTGCTAGGGGCGGAAGCCTTAGAAGCTAAGCTGGTGGACGGCCTGGCGTATCGGCAGGAAGTCTACGACAAGGTGAAAGAACGCGCGGGCAAGGGAGCGAAGTTCCTTTCTCCCGGGAAGTACCTGCAACGCGCCGGACGGCCCCACACCAAGGGTAAGACCGTGGCGCTGATCTACGGCGTCGGCGGCGTCCAGCGGGGCAAGAGCGGTTTCGATCCGGTATTCGGCGAAGTGGCTATGGGATCGGAAACCGTAGCGAGCGCCTTTCGCGCCGCCGTGCGCGACAAAGAGGTCAAAGCCATCCTGTTCCGTATAGACAGCCCGGGCGGATCCTATGTGGCCTCCGACACCATCTGGCAGGAGACCGTGCGGGCGCGAAAAGCCGGCAAACCGGTGATCGCTTCGATGGGCGATCTGGCGGGCTCCGGCGGCTACTTCGTGGCCATGGCGGCCGACAAAATCGTAGCTCAGCCCGGCACGATCACCGGTTCGATCGGCGTGCTGGGCGGCAAGATGCTGACCACCGGGTTCTGGCAAAAGTTGGGAATCACCTGGGATGAGGTGCACGAAGGAGCCAACGCCACCTTCTGGTCGGGCACTTCCGACTACACACCTGCGCAGTGGGCGCGCTTTCAGGCCTGGCTGGATCGCATCTACGACGACTTCACCAGCAAAGTGGCCGAAGGGCGGCGGCTCCCCAAACAGCGCGTGCTGGAGATCGCCAGGGGCCGCATCTGGACGGGCGAAGACGCCAAGAGCCTTGGGCTGGTGGACGAACTGGGCGGCTTCGAAACCGCCTTGCGGTTGGCCAAGCAGGCGGCCGGCATTCCGGAGCAAGAAGATGTGCGGCTGAAGCTGTTTCCGCCCAGGAAAAGCCCGATCGAGATCCTCATGGAACGGTTGACCGGCAAGGAGCCGGAATCCGACGAGCAACAGGCTACCCTCCGCTCTCTGAGGCGCTTCGTGGAGGTCATCCAGCCGACCGCGCGCCGCATCCGCTCGCTGGCCGGACCGCGCGGCGTGCTCAGCATGCCCCTTCCATGAACCGAGGCGAGATCATGCAAAGACTGATCCGCTCCGCAATCGTGCCGGTGGCCGGCCTGGGCACGCGCCTGCTTCCTGCCACCAAGTCCCAGCCCAAAGAGATGCTGCCCGTGGCGCGGAAGCCTATCGTGCAATATGTCGCCGAGGAACTGGTGGCCAACGGTATCGAGCAAATTTTGTTCGTCACCGGCCGCGGCAAAACTTCGATCGAAAATCACTTCGACTACGACCCGGAGCTGGCGCGCCTGCTGAGCGCGGCCAACAAACACGACCTGATCGAGCAGCTCAACGCCATCGAGCTGAGAGCCAAGTTTTTCTATACCCGGCAGCGCATGCAGCGCGGCTTGGGCGATGCCGTGCTGTGCGGCGAAAACTTCGCGGGCGAGGAGCCATTCGTCGTGGCGTTGGGCGATTCGATCATCGGTTTGAACGCCGCCTCCCGAGCCGTCTCCCAGATGGCGGAATTGTTTCATGCGCGCCGCGCCAGTTGCGTGCTGGCCGTGGAGGAGGTCCCGCGCGAGGAAACCGCGCATTATGGCGTCATCGAGCCGGCCGAAGCCGAGGGCGACATCTTCCGCGTGGCGAACCTGGTCGAGAAGCCGCAGCCCGAGCGCGCGCCCAGCAATCTCGCCATCGCGGGACGCTACGTCTTCTCCCCCTTGATCTTCGACATGATCCGCCGCGTGCAGCCGGACGCGCGCGGGGAGATTCAGCTTACCGACGCCATCCAGTTGATGTGTGAAGAGGGGCGGCGGGTGCTGGCTTTGAAACTGCCGGCCGGCGAACGTCGTTACGACATCGGCAACTTCGCCAGCTACTTCGAGACCTTTGTCGAGTTCGCCCTGGCCGATCCGGTTTATGGACCGGGCTTGCGGAGCGCGCTGGAACGGCTCCTGAACCGCGCCGCGGTTAGCGAATGAAATCGCGTGGCGTGTGGGTGGCGCTGGGTTTAGTGCTGGCCGCAGCGCGCTTCTGCCACGTGGGGATTCTCTGGCCCGAGGAAACGCTTCCGTTAGCCGCCGCCGTTCAGATGTGGGAAGGGCGCGTCCTCTATCGGGAAGTCTGGTTCGATAAGCCTCCGCTGCTACCTGCCGCCTATTTGCTCTGGGGCGCGCAACCCGGCTGGCCCTTGCGGCTCGCCGGGGCGCTCTACGTCCTAGCCGCCTGCCTGCTGATGTGGCGGCTCGGCCGGCGCCTCTGGGGCGAACGAGAAGGCCGCTGGGCGGCATTGTTGCTCGCTTTCTTTCTCACTTTCTGGATCCCGGCCGCGGTGCTGCCGTTAGCCTCGGACCTGCTGATGCTGGCGCCGCATGTGGCTGCCGTCTGCCTGGCGCTCGAAGGTCGCTCTCTGGCGGCGGGCATGGCGGCGGGCGTGGCCTTCCAGATCAACCCCAAAGGACTGCTGGCGTTGGCGGCCTGCCTGCTATTCGCACCCCGCGCCTGGCGCCGTGCGACGGCCGGGTTTTTGCTGCCTAACCTCGCCGTAGCAGGCTGGCTGATTTCACGCGGCGCTCTTCCGGATTATTACCAGCAAGTATGGCAGTTAGGCGCCACTTACGCGAGAGATACCTTCCTGAGTAACCCCCTTCGAGAAGGAGTGGTGCGCACGGCGAACTGGGCGGGTTTTCATGTTGCGCTGCTGGCCGGAGCCCTGTGGTTCTGGCGCTCGAAAGAGCAACCGCACCGCGGGCCTCTGGCGCTCTGGACGCTTCTGGCGTTCGCGGGAATCCTCCTGGGCTGGCGCTTTTTCCCGCGCTATTACTTCCTCGTGCTTGCTCCGCTCACGCTCGCAGCGGCGCGCGGCTTCCGGTTGATGGGCCGGTGGCGCAGCGTGGCGTTCGTGCTGCTGCTGATTCCGCTGGTTCGTTTCGGCCCACGCTATGTAACTCTGGCGGCGGACGTAGCAACCGGGCGCCCGCATGTCTGGCGCGATTTAGCCATGGATCAGGATAGTCGCGCCGCGGCGCGCATCTTGCTGGAGCGCGCGCAGGTCGGCGAAACGCTCTTCGTCTGGGGTTATCGGCCGGAGCTCTACATTTACACGCGGCTGGCGCCAGCCACGCGGTTCCTGGAATCCCAGTCGTTGACGGGCGTCTTTGCCGATCGCCACTTGTTTCAATCGCATGTTTCCGACGACAGGCTGGCTCGCGCCGGACGCCTCGAACTGCTGCGCGCACGCCCCGTGTGGTTAGTGGATGGACTGAGTCTGCTGAATCCTCGACTGGCTATGGAAAATTATCCTGAATTACGACCCTGGCTGGCCGACTACGAATTCCTCGGCCGCACGCGCATGACATTGATCTATCGAAGAAAAGAACTTACTTCCCGCGCCAGTGCGGCGGACGCTTTTCCAGGAACGCCGTAATGCCTTCCTGGGCGTCTTCAGTCATCGCGCTGGAAACCATCGTCATGCAAGTTTGCCCGTAGGCCTGCGACTCGGGGAGGTCCAATTGCTCGTAAAACGCGCGCTTGCCCACCCGGATGACCAGAGGACTGGCTTCCGCGATGCGCAAGGCCAGCCCCCGCGTCTGGTTGCGTAACTCAGCCGCAGGTACGACGCAGTTAATCAGACCCCAGGCCTCGGCGGTGCGCGCGTCAATGGCTTCCCCGGTCACCAGCATCTGGAAGGCGCGTTTGCGTCCGACGGCGCGCACCAGCGGCACCATAGGCGTCGAACAGAACAATCCGATGCGCACGCCGGGAGTCGCGAAGCATGCGTTTTCGGAAGCGACCGCCAGGTCGCAGGCGGCCACTAACTGGCAACCGGCGGCCGTGGCCACACCCTGGACTTCAGCGATAACCGGCTGAGGAATCGCGCGGATGGTCTCCATCAGTCGGGTGCAGCGCTCGAAGATGCGACGGTAATCCGCAGGCTGGCGCCCGACCAATTCCGACAGATCATGGCCTGCGCAAAACGCCGGTCCCGCAGCGGCCAGAATCACGGCGCGAACGTCGGACCGCTCGCCGGTCGCCGTCAGCGCCTGGATCAGCTCTTCGATCAGTTCGAGCGAAAGGGCGTTACGGCGTTCCGGGCGGTTCAATGTGAGAATGGCGATCGGCGCCTCGATCTCGTAGATCAGTCCGCGATACGTCATGGGCGGTCCTCTGGGTCCTTTTCAGAATAACCTCGCGGCGGGCCGTGATAGCATAGCCGGTCATGGACGCTGCGGCCCGCTCACGCTATTTTCCGCCCTGGGAGCGAGGCGAACTCCCCGAGGCTCCGGTCTTGCACTGGCGGCGGTGGACCACACTCATCGGGCCCGGGCTGATGATGGCCGGGGCCAACATCGGCGGCGGCGAGTGGCTCTTCGGACCGGTAGTGACCGCACAGTACGGAGGGCGCGTCATGTGGCTGGCCACGCTGGCCGTCGCCATGCAAATCTTTTACAACCTGGCCGTTATGCGCTACGCCCTTTACTGCGGCGAGCCGATCTTTGTGGGCTTCTTTCGCACGCGCCCGGGCCCGCGTTTCTGGATCCCCTTTTACATCCTGGCCGACCTTGGCGGCCTTTGGCCCTATCTGGCTTCGAACGCGGCTGTTCCGCTGGCCACGGCCATGCTCGGACGGTTACCGACAGCGGCGGATGACCGGTTAACACGCACCTTGAGTTACGTGATTTTTCTTTCCTGTTTTGTTCCGCTCATTTTCGGAGGGAAGATTTATAACGCGCTCGAGAAGGTCATGGTGGCGAAGCTGGTCCTGGTGCTCGGATATCTGGGATTCGTGGCCGTATTTCTGGTAAGTGCGAGCACGTGGTGGGAAATCGGTTCCGGCCTGTTTCGCTTTGGGGCGCTGCCGGAAGGCGCCTTCGATTGGTCGGTTTTGGCGGCCTTCGCCGCAGTAGCTGGGGCCGGCGGGCTCACCAACAGTTACTTTTCCAATTACGCGCGAGATAAGGGATGGGGCATGGGAGCCAGGGTGGGCGCTTTGCCCAGCGCCATCGGTGGTCGCACCGTCGCCCTTTCCCACACCGGACAGATCTTCGATTTGACTCCGGAATCACTGCGTCGCTGGCGCGGCTGGCTGCGGCACATCGCCCGCGATCAACTCGCGCTCTGGGGACCGGGCTGCGTGTTGGGCATGGCGCTGCCCGCCATGTTCTCTTACGAATTCATCCGGGGCGCCACCGTGCAGGGACACGCCGCCGCCGCTATGACCGCGGAGAGCATCGCGTCGCGCCACGGCATGGTCTTCTGGCACCTCACTCTGCTGTGCGGCTTGATCATCATGGCCCCCACCCAGGTCAGCCAGATAGACGGCATGTGCCGTCGCTGGACCGATGTCATCTGGACCGGCGTTCGAAGCCTGCACCGGCTCGAGGGGAACAAAGTCAAATATGTGTACTACTCGATTCTGGTGATTTATGGGATTTGGGGCCTTGTTGCGCTACGGTTGACGCCCAATCCGCTGATCTTAGCCATCGCCAGCGGCGTGATGATGAACTTCGCTTTGGCGGTTTCGGCCCTGCACACGCTCTATGTCCATCACGTCCTGCTGCCGCCGGAACTGCGACCCGGGTGGGCGATGCGGCTGGGCCTGGCGGCCTGCGCCCTCTTTTACGCGGGCATCTCGGCCATCGCCTTCCGCCAGCAGTGGCCCAGGGTGGCGGCCTGGCTCGGTTTCTAGCAGCCGCCCTACCGCAGCTCCTTCCAGTTGGGCAACGAATAATTGGCGCGGTAATTCGATTCGTTGTGGTGTGGATTGCGTAACGGCGCGTAGATCCGCTTCCCCGTGAAGGGCCGATCCTGCGTGTAAATCCAGACTCTCCGGCTGTCCCAGACTACGATTTCGTCTCGCGGATCCCCGGTCAGATCGAGCACGTTGAAAGCCAGTTCGGGGTGACCGTCGTCGGGGAACATGACCACTCGCCGCAGGTGGCCGTCAATCATTCCACCCTCTTTCGGATTGGCGGAGAGCATGGCGAACTCCTGCCCGTCTCCCCGCCAGTTGACGGGTAAGATCGGGCTGCCTGTGTGGATCGGCTCGCCCTGGATGAGAATGTTTCCCTCGTGGTCGAACAGGGTTACGATGCCCGGGTTGCGCCAGAAGTTGATGGTCATCAGTTGCAGGCCGGGCAGGTCGGGGCGATATTTGGCGATGCTGGGGCTCTGAGTGTGGCCTACCCGGCTGCGCTTGAGAATTTCCCCCTTGAGATTCAGCATCAAGAAGCCCTCGTCGCTGGCGAACCAGTAAATTCGAGGTTCCGCCGTGGGTTCGGGACCAAAGTTGCCCGCGATCACTCCGTCGGCGTGGTCGGCTAACTCGTCTCGGCTCCACAGGATCCGCCCGTCGTCCTCGTAAAGGGAATAACCCATCAGCATTTCTTCGCGCCCGTCGCCGTCTAAATCGGCGGTATAGGGAAAGTGGCCGGTGTTGGTTTGCCCTTTCCAGAGTAACTTCAAGTGCTCATCGAAGACCCAGAAGTTCCGATAGCGATCCTTGACCACAAGTTCGCGCTGCGCCTTACGCCCGGAAAAATCGGCGAAGTAAATCGAATCGCCCACCTCCATCTCATAAGGACGGACCTTGTTGTCTCTGGGAGCTTCCGGCATCCAGACCCACCGCTTCACCTTACCGGTAGCCCCGTCCAGGATCTGGATCTTGAAATCCTTGACCAGAACGACTTCGTTGCGTCCGTCACCGTCGAGGTCATGGATCTGGAAGGGCGTATCGTGCGCCAGGACGTCGTTGTAAGGCTCCGGTCGGCCGATTTGCCAGAGCACCTTGCCGTCCAGGTTGACGGCGGTCAGGCAACTGATCTGCGCGAAGGAATTGTCCTGCACCTTGCGGATGTTCTGGGCGATGAGCATGTCGAGGCGTCCGTCACCATCCAGGTCTCCGAACCTGACGTTGCGGCCGGCGCCGAAACCGGGGGTCTCGAATTTCTTCCAGAGTTTGGGCCTGGGGTTTTCGGCGCGCAGGCGAGCGAGGTCCTGCTCCCGCTCCGCCACACGCTGCTTGATCAGCCGGGCGGTCTCTTCGCTCACGCTGACGCGCACGTCGGTGAATCGCGCCGGAATGTTGGCCGTGATGCCGATGCGGCCTTTCAAGATCTCGCTGTCGGAGGCCTCGATCAGCAACTTGCCGTCTACGTAGGCGCGAATGCGCGGGCCCTGGTTTTCCACTTTGAGCGTGTAATAGCGCAGGGTGTCATAGCGAAACTCGGCGGCGCCCAGCTCTTTCCACTCCGCAATGCGGAACTGTCGCTCCAGCGGCAAGCGCAGGCGAAGCACGGCGCGGTTACCGCCCGTCAGGGCGAAAAGGTAATAGTGGCGGTTGGTCCGGTAACGGAAAACAATGCCCGCCATTTCGGCCAGGGACAGCGGCCGGACCTTGACTTCCATCGTGTAATCGGTCCATTCCGGGTCGCCGGTCACCAGCGTGGGGTTCATGATGCGGCGCCAGGCATTGATCTCATGCTGCTCGATGTAAGTCTTCCCGTCCTCGTCTCCGCCGGCCCAGGAGTCCGTGTGACAGATAGCGTTCTCCCAGGGATCCAGCGGAACGCCGCGATGCGGCAGGTAGTGGTACTCCTGAATGGCGTTGGTCAACTGCTTGATCGGCTCGGAGAGAACGCGCGGAGGAACACGTCGAAAGTCGTCGCGGAGCAAATCCACAGCTAAACTTGCTGCGGGGAGCAAGTAAACCAGCCAGCGTAGAGTCATGATCTTACGTTTTACACCACTCGGGTCGGCGACGGTGGGAGGCACGCAGGCGCCGGCAGCGAGCATCGCATGTCAGTGCGCGGATCAGCAAGGGGGCGAGCAATCCGCACAGGGCCAGACCGATACGCGCGGGAAGAGAACCGACCTCAGGGGCCGTGAGTGAGGGCGCGCCCCGGCCGCTAGCCGGGGCGCGCGAAAGGCAGATGCTCAGGGAGGGCGATCAGAGGCCTTTGCGGGCCATGAACTTGATCAGGTCAATGACGCGCAGCGAGTAACCCCACTCGTTGTCGTACCAGGCCAGCACTTTGACCAGATTCCCGCCCATAACTTTGGTCAGAGCAGCGTCCACGATCGAGCTGTTGGGGTTGCGCATCAGGTCAGTTGAGACGACGGGGTCCTCGGTGTAGGCCAGAATCCCCTTCAGTGGACCTTCGGCCGCCTCCTTGAGCGCAGCATTGACCTCTTCGGCGGTGGTGTCGCGTGAGACCTGGGCCACCAGATCCACAACCGAGACGTTGGGGGTCGGCACGCGAATCGCCAGCCCGTCCAGCTTACCCTTGAGTTCCGGGATCACCAGGCCGATGGCCTTCGCCGCGCCGGTGGTGGTGGGGATCATGTTGATGGCGGCCGCGCGGGCCCGGCGCAGATCCTTGTGCGGGAAATCCAGCACGTTCTGGTCGTTGGTGTAGGAGTGAATCGTGGTCATGGTGCCTTTGAGAATCCCGAACTTCTCGTGCACCACTTTGACCACCGGCGCCAGGCAGTTGGTGGTGCAAGAAGCGTTGGACACCACGTGATGATTGGCCGGGTCGTACATCCCCTCGTTGACGCCCAGCACGATGGTCACGTCCTCGTTCTTAGCGGGCGCCGTGATGACAACCTTCTTGACGGGCCCGCGCAAGTGCTTCTTGGCTTGTGTAGCGTCAGTAAACTTCCCGGTGGACTCGATGACGATTTGCACTCCCAGGGATTCCCAGGGCAGCTCGGCAGGATCTTTGATGGCGAAGACGCGGATCGCCTTTCCGTCCACGACGATCGAATCACCCTCGGCCTTTACGGTGGCCTCCAGAGGGCCAAGCACCGAGTCATACTTCAGCAGGTGAGCGAGCGTCTTGGTGTCGGTCAGGTCGTTGGCGGCCACCCACTCGATTTCAGGGTCGCGGAGGCCCGCCCGCAGGATATTGCGGCCGATGCGGCCGAATCCGTTGATTGCGACTTTCACAGGCATGCGTATCTTCTCCTTGGATTGCGGTTCTAGCCAGAAATTCGATCTCCGTGCGGCCACGCGCGGCGGTCGGCGCCGCCCCGCCGCCTCGGATGCGATGCGCGCTACTAAGCCTTCATGATAGCAGAGGGCGCTGGACCCTCAGGCTGAAGGCCATCTACGCGCCGCAGTGGTCCAGCAAGGGGCGCCGGGGGGCAGCGCTGGAGTGACATGGGGACTTGGTTGCGAGAGCGGCTATTCGCTTTGCGGCAAGCTTTCCGATCGCGACGCTTCCCCGCGGCAGGCAGCCAACGCCCTCTGGTATGCGGTGCGCAGTTGGGCCCGGGTTTGCTCGCTCAGCGGCCTCGGACGTTCCTCCAGTTGAAGCTCGCGGCAGATGGCGATCGTCTTCTTCAGGCTCTCCAGGAACTCCACGCAGGGCGGGCAGTCTTTGAGGTGCGCCGCAATCTGCTCGCAGGCATCCGCCGGCAGCTCGGCGTCCAGATACTCGGAAAGCATGGCGAAAATCCGCCGGCATTCGCCGAGGGAATTGTGGTGCTCGCCTTCCATGAGATCCTTCCTCATGAGGGTGCGCCGCCCTTTTGGCGGGATCGCAGATACCAGTCCAGTTTCTGCCGCACCGCCAACCGCGCGCGATGCAGCCGCGTCTTGATCACTTCCTCGCTGACATCCAGGACCTCGGCCGCCTCGGAGGTGCTGAGTTCCTCGATATCTCGCAGCAACAAGACGGTCTTGTAAATCTCGGGCAGTTCCTCGATGGCCTGCCGCACGACGCGCTGGAGCTCGGCCCGCAGCGCTTGGTTTTCCGGCAAGTTGGTCCAGTCAGCGATCTCCAGTTTGCGGTGGCCGCCGTTGTCGCCGGGTTGAGGCATCAGCTCGTCGAGCGACAACTCCTGCGCCGGCGCAAAGACGCTCCTGCGCCGCTTCATCAGGCAGGCGTTCCGCGCGATGCGGAAAACCCAGGGGCGGATGCGCTCGGGCTCACGGAGCTGGTCTAGCTTCTCGAAGACTTTGAAGAGGGCGTCCTGAGCCACCTCTTCGGCATCCTCGTGGTGGCCGCAAACCAGCAGGCTGTATTGAAAAACCTTCGAGCGGAAAGCTTCGACAAATCGTTCGAAAGCCTCCGGCTCGCCTGCGATCAGCCTGCGCGCCAGCTCGATTTCCTGCTCTTTCGGGTTCGTCGCCTCCAAGGCCGCCTTTCCGCTGTCATTGTAGCGAAAGCACGGCGAAGGCATCTGCTCATTAAGATGCGGGGACCGGCAGCAGGGTGACGGAAGCAGGGGCTGTTACCGAGCCGGAGGATTTGCATCTCATTGCTGGGAAGACTGACCGAGTGATTCCATGTGGAAGGTAGCGGCGATTTTTCTTGTGACGGGATGGCTGGAGGCGCAGGACTCCCTGTCTTTGAAAGAAGCGGTCCAATTGGCTTTGAGAAGGCATCCGGCGTCGGAGGCCGCCCGCAGCGGCGTTCGGGCGGCGGAAGCGCGGATCCAGGCGGCGCGCGGCGGCTACCTGCCGAAGCTGAACTATGCGGAATCCTGGCAAAGAACAAACAACCCCGTTTATGTTTTCAGCGCCTTGCTGACGCAGGCGCAATTCACCGAGCGCAACTTCGCCATTCCGACATTGAACCGCCCGGATTTCCTGAACAACTTCCAGTCGCAGCTCAGCCTGGACCAGGCGGTCTACGACGGCGGTCGGACGCGGCTGGCCGTGCGCTCCGCTGAGTTGAACCGGAATCTGGCGGGCGAAGAGCAGCGCCGCACCGACCAGGAGATCATCGCGGGCGTGGTGCGAGCTTACTTCGGCGTCCTGCTGGCCGACCAGGCCCTGCAAGTGGCCCGCGAGGCGGTGCGTTCGGCGGAAGCGGATCTGGACCGGGCGCGCGCGATTCGGGCCGCCGGCATGTCCACCGACGCCGACGTGCTCTCGATCCAGGTGCATCTGGCGGCCATGAGGGAGCAGCAAATCCGGAGGGAGGCGGAGCTGGATGTGGCGCACGCAGCGCTGAACGAGGCCTTAGGCCTGCCTTTGGGGACGCGTCACAAGCTCTCGACGCCGCTCACCGCAGCCGCCATCCCCGAGGCGCCGCTAGAGCAGTACGAGAAATCCGCCGTGGATCAGCGTCCGGAGGCGCGACAGGCCGTCCTGGCCGTGAATCTGGCGCAAACCGGCAAGGACACGGCTCGCGCCGCTTTGCGGCCGCAGCTCGCTTTCCGCACCGTGTTCGAAGCCGATCGCCAGCGGTTCGTCACTCGGGGCGCAGCCAACTGGCTGGTGGCGCTCTCGCTTCGCTGGAACTTATTTGACGGCTTTCAGGACCGGCTTCGGATCCGGGAGTCCGAACACGCGCTCCGGCAGGCGCAAGCCCAGCAGCGCCGCGCCGAGTCGCTGGTTCGCCTCCATGTGCACAAGGCATACGCGGACTGGAAAGCCGCCCGCGAGCGCATCCAGGTCGCTCAGGCGGCGGTGGCCATGGCGGAAGAAAGTTTGCGGATCACCCGGAACCGCTATGAAGCGGGCCTGGCCAACGTGACCGACCTGTTGCGAAACGAGACGGCGCTGCTGGAGGCTCGCACCCGGTATTTAGCAGCTCTTTACGATCAGCGTATGGCGGCCGTCGGATTGGCCCATGCCGCGGGCATTCTGACCGCAGATTCGGAGGTGTTGCAGTGAACAGAGGGATGACCATGAGAATTCCCGCGACGATGATGGGATTGCTCCTGGCTTGGACCGCAGGATGCGGTCGCGCGCCGAAGGGCGAGGCCAAGACCGAGACCATGAAACCCGCCGTCGCGGTGAGCGCCGCTCGCGTGGCGCCGGTGGAATGGCCTTGGACTTACGAAGTCACCGGAACCGTGCGGGCCCGCACGAGCGCTGTGATCTCGGCGAAAGTCATGGGCTACGTGCGTGAGGTGACGGTCCGGCCGGGTGATCGTGTACGTGAGGGCGCGGTTCTGGTTCGGTTGGATGCGCGTGACCTGGAAGCCGCTTACCGGCAGGCCGAGGCCGCCCTTCAGGAAGCGCAGAGCGGCGTCCCTGAGGCCGACAACGCTACGGCGGCGGCGAAAGCCGGCCTCGAGCTCGCCCAGGTCACCTTCCGCCGCATGCGGGACCTGTACGAGAAGCGCTCGGTTTCCCACCAGGAGTACGACGAGGCGGCGGCCAGGTTGCGACAGGCCGAGGCCAATTACGAGATGGCGCAGGCGCGCCGCCGGCAACTGGCCTGGAAGATTCAGCAGGCCGAACAGGCCGTGAAAGCGGCGGGCATCGCGCGCGGCTACGCGGAAATCACAGCACCGTTCGATGGCGTGGTCACGGAAAAGACTGTCGAGCCCGGCGCCCTGGCGACGCCCGGAGCGCCACTGCTGGTTTTGGAGCGCGAGGGCGCCTACCGTCTGGAGGTCCCGGTACAAGAATCGCGTCTGGGAGACATCCGCTTCGGTCAAACGGTCGCGGTCAAGGTGGAGGCTCTCAGTCGCACCTTGGAGGGCCGGGTTGCTGAGATCACACCGGCTGTGGATCCCGCCGCCCGCTCGTTCCTGGTCAAGATTGATCTGCCGGCAGCGCCGGGGTTGCGCTCCGGTTTGTTCGGGCGCGCGGCGTTCACGTTGGGGAAGCGGCCGGCGCTGGTCGTGCCCGCTTCCGCGGTTGCCGAACGAGGCCAACTGGCGACGGTTTTCGTGATCGAAGCAGGACGCGCCCGAACGCGGCTGGTGACGGTGGGCCGCCGACAGGGCGACCAGGTCGAGGTGCTCTCCGGGTTGAACGCCGGCGACCAGGTGGTGGCGCCTCTTCCGGCAGGATTGGCAGACGGCACACGGGTGGAGGTCGGCTCGTGAAGGAGCGCACGCCTTTCGGCCCTGCGGGACGACTCGCGCAGGCCTTCATTGACTCCAAGCTGACGCCGCTGGTCATCGCCGCCTCGCTGGCGCTGGGCGCCTTTGCGGTGCTGAAGCTGCCGAGGGAGGAAGAACCGCAAATCAAGGTGCCCATGATTGACATCTTCGTGGGCATGCCGGGGGCTTCGGCGCGCGAGGTCGAAGAGCGCGTCACCAAACCGATGGAAAAGCTGCTGTGGGAGATTCCGGGCGTCGAGTACATCTACTCCACTTCCAGTCCCGGCGGCGCGATGGCGGTGGTGCGCTTCTATGTCGGCGAAGACGAGGAAGACTCGATCGTCAAGCTCAATCAGAAGATGTTCGCCAACTTCGACCTGATCCCGCCGGGCGCCACGCCGCCGCTGATCAAGCCGCGTTCCATTGACGACGTGCCGATCCTGGCGCTCACCCTCTGGAGCCGACGCTACGGGCCTTATGAGTTGCGACGCGTGGCCGCGCAGGTTCACGACACCATCAAACAGACGCCCGACGTCTCGGCCGTGGCCATCATCGGAGGACAGCGGCGCGAGATCCGCGTGACGCTGAACGAAACGCGGCTGGCCGCCTATTCTTTGACTCCGCTGGCGATTTATCAAGCGCTGGGCGCTTTCAACCGCCGGCTGCCATCGGGCGCCTTCGCCGCAGGCAACCGGGAGTTTCTGGTGGAGACCGGCGAGTTCCTGCGCACCGCCGAAGACGTTCGCAACGTAGTCGTCGGCGTGGCCAATGGCAAGCCCGTTTATCTGCGCGATGTGGCCGAAGTCAGCGACGGCGGAGAGGAACCCGCGCAATACGTCCACTTCGCGGGACGCGACGGGGCCTTCCATCCGGCGGTGACGCTGGCGGTCTCCAAGCGCAAGGGGACCAACGCCATCACGGTGGCCGGCAACGTGCTGCGACGCGTCGAGGCGCTCAAAGGCAGCGTGATCCCGCCCGATGTCGAAATGACCATCACGCGTCATTACGGCGAGACGGCGGCGGAGAAATCCAACGAGCTGCTGCTGCACATGCTGATCGCGGTGATCTCGGTGAGCCTCCTGATCTGGGTGGCGCTGGGACGCCGCGAGTCGCTGATTGTGTTCATCGCCATTCCGGTGACTCTGGCGCTGACGCTGGCGGTGTTCTACCTTTACGGCTACACGCTGAACCGCATCACGCTGTTCGCGCTGATCTTTTCCATCGGCATTCTGGTAGACGACGCCATCGTGGTGGTGGAAAACATCGCGCGTCACGCACGCCTGCCGATCAATCGCGGCCGTCCTCTGAGCGCTGTGGCGGTGGAAGCAGTGGACGAGGTCGGCAATCCCACCATCCTGGCGACCCTCACCGTGATCGCGGCCATTCTGCCGATGGCCTTCGTCGGCGGACTCATGGGACCCTACATGCGGCCCATCCCGGTGGGCGCTTCGGCGGCCATGACCTTCTCGCTGTTGGTGGCCTTCGTGGTCACGCCGTGGGCCGCAGTGCGCATCCTCAAGCTGGGGCGAGCGCACCTTGAAGGCGAGCAAGAGGGGCGGCTGACCCGACTCTACCGCTGGGCCATGGGGGCGTTGCTGGAGTCCAGAGCCCTGCGTGCGGCGTTTCTCTTCGGCGTGGTGCTCCTGTTGTTGGGTTCGATCGCTCTGCTGGCTGTCGAGTTCGTGAAAGTCAAAATGTTGCCTTTCGACAACAAGAGCGAGTTCCAGGTGATCATTGACATGCCGGAGGGCACGACGCTGGAAGAGACCGAGCGGGTGGCGCGGGCCCTGGCGCTGCGCGCGATCGAGCAGCCTGAAGTCGTTCACGTGCAAACTTACACCGGGACTGCGTCGCCGTATAACTTCAACGGGCTGGTGCGACACTACTTCCTGCGTCGCGGCTCCAACGTGGCCGACATCCAGGTCAATTTGCTGGGAAAGCACGAACGCACCCAGCAGAGCCATGACATCGCCAAGCGCCTGCGCCAGGCGCTGGAGCCTGAAGCGCGTCGCTACGGGGCTCGCATCAAGGTGGCGGAGGTGCCGCCGGGCCCGCCGGTACTTCAGACGCTGGTGGCTGAAATTTACGGACCGACGCAGGAGGGGCGTCAGCAGTTGGCGCGGCAAATCCTCGGGCTGTTCGAAAAAACCGAGGGCGTGGTGGACGTGGACTGGTACGTCGAAGACGATCAGCCCAAATACCGCCTCGTGGTGGACCGCGAGAAGGCTGCGCTGCACGGCATCACAGAAGAGGAGATCGCGCGAACCATGCGCATCGCCTCCGCCGGAGAGGCCGCCGGCCTGCTTCATGCAGAGGCCGAAAAGGAAGACGTGCCCATCACCGTAAGGCTGGAACGCGCGGCGCGGTCCGATCCCGAGCGGTTGCTGAACCTGAAGATCCAAAGCCGGCTGGGATCTACGGTCGCGCTGCGCGAACTGGTGCGCGTGGAGCAGACCGTGGAAGACAAAAGCATCTATCACAAGAACCTGATGCCGGTGACCTATGTGACCGCGGACGTGGCCGGCGTCATCGAGAGTCCGGTGTACGCCATCCTCAAGTTAGGCCGCGAAATCTCACGCATCCGCATGCCCGAGGGTTACACGATCGAGCAGTACACGGCGCGTCAGCCTGAGGATGCATCGCGTTACGCCATGAAGTGGGACGGCGAATGGCACATCACTTATGAAGTCTTCCGCGATCTGGGCCTGGCCTTCGCCGCGGTGTTGATCCTGATCTACGTGCTGGTGGTGGGATGGTTCCAGTCGTTCGTGACGCCGCTGGTCATCATGGCCGCGATTCCGTTTTCGCTGGTGGGCATCCTGCCGGCGCACGGTTTGTTGAACGCGTTTTTCACGGCTACCTCGATGATCGGCTTCATCGCCGGCGCGGGCATCGTGGTGCGCAATTCGATCATCCTGGTGGACTTCATCGAGCTGCGGCTGAAGCAAGGCATGCCGTTGAAGGAAGCGGTGGTGGATGCCGGGGCGGTCCGATTCAGGCCCATGTTGCTCACGGCGGCGGCAGTGGTGGTAGGCGCCGCGGTTATCCTGTTCGACCCGATTTTTCAAGGTCTGGCGATCGCTCTGATGGCCGGCGAGGTGGCCTCGCTGCTGCTCTCGCGCATGACCGTGCCGATCCTCTATTTCATCGCCGGTCGTCGCAAGCCGCTGACGCTGGTGAACGCGCCGGAGGCGGAAACGCGCGTGACGTAAGCTGCCACCCCGTTAAAATGGGAGGTGGCGCCTCGGATAATTCTGCGCCTCCTTCTCGGCGGGCCTTTCTTCGCAACCGCGGCACAGCTCCCGCCACAGCACGAGCGCATCGTGGTCACCGGGAACTGGGAGCCCGTTCCGCTGGAGGAAGCCGATCGCGCCGTGCGCCTGCTGCCGGTGCGGCCGCTGTTGCTGACTCACGGCGTGTGGACCGACTTCCTACGCGCGGACGCGTCCCTGGATCTGCGCTCGCGAGCGCCCCATGGCGTGCAGAGCGATCTCGGCATCCGCGGCGCAACTTTCGGCCAGACCCTGGTCCTGCTGGACGGATTCCGGCTCAACGACCCACAGACCGGACACCACAATCTGGATATCCCGATTCCGATGGAAGCCCTCTCGCGCATCGAGGTGTTGCGAGGGAGCGGTTCGACACTCTACGGTGCGGACGCCGTAGGCGGCGTCGTGCACTTTCTCCCCGCGGAACCCGCTGCGAGCGCGGTGCGGTTGCGGGCCGCCGCGGGTAACTTCGGCGTCCAGGAGCAACGCGCTTGGACGGAATACCGCCGGGGTGAATGGTCGCAGCAGTTGGGCGGTGCGCGCGACTTTTCGACCGGCTTTCGACCCAATCGCGATTACCGAAATCTCTCGCTGGCCTCGGTAAGTCGGCACGCGGCAGGCGGTATGAGCACCACCTTGCTGTTGGCTTACAACGATCGTGCTTTTGGCGCCGAGGGATTCTACGGTCCTTTCCCTTCCTGGGAGCGCACGGGAACGCGGTTTGCGTCGCTTTCGCATCGTCGCAGCAGGACGAGCGTGGGCGCCGCCTACCGCAGACATACCGATTGGTTCGTGCTGGAACGCGATCGCCCGTCCTTCTACAGCAACCGGCACCGCTCCGACACCTGGCAGGCCGGCCTTCGACGACGGGAGGAAGTGGCCGGCAATGCGCGCCTGTTCTGGGGCATGGAGGCTTATCGCGATGCCATCGTCAGCAGCAATCTCGGGCGCCACGCTCGCGCGCGGCTGGCGGGCTACGGCGCTCTCGACGTCCGCGCTCTGGGGCGGTTTTCCCTTTCCCTCGGCGCGCGCCAGGAAAGCTATCGGCCCGGAGCAGCGCCCCTGGCGCCCAGCCTGGCGGGGGGCGTCTGGTTGAATCCGCGGCTGAAGCTCCGCGGCGCCGTGAGCCGGGCCTTCCGGCTGCCCACCTTCACCGAGTTGTACTATGTGGATCCCGTCCATCGGGGTTCGGCTGAGCTGCGTCCGGAGCAAGCCTGGAGTTACGAGGCGGGCGCGGATTTCCACGGCGGCCGGTTTCAGGCCTCCTGGACCGCTTTCGAGCGGCGAGAGCGCGACGGCATTGACTACGTTCGCAATCCGGGCGACACGGTTTGGCGCGCAGCCAACCTCCGCCAAACGCGCCTGCGAGGGCTGGAGTTCTCAGGGGCGCTGCAACCGGCGAAAGGGCAGCAGATGGAGATGGCCTGGACGGCGCTGCACGGCGCCGCAGCGGCCCTGGCGGGTTTGGAGTCGAAATATGTCTTCAATTACCCATCGCAAAGCGCCGTCATCGGTTGGCGGGGTAACCTGAGAGGCGTTTGGACGGGGTGGGCGCGCCTGCACGTCTGTCGGCGCACTCGCCGTCCGGCTTACGCCGTGTGGGACGTGGCCCTAGCCCGCGACGGCGCTCGCTGGAGGCCATTCGCTCGCCTGTACAACCTGACAGGCACGCGGTATGAAGAAGTGGCGGGCGTCCCAATGCCCGGACGCAGCGCGGTGATCGGGCTGGAGCTTGTGCTGGGAGCCGGCGGCCGCAACTAACACCTGCTGCACGGTTGTCACCGAACGACGCCGCCGGCATCTCTAGCAGCAGAGGGAACCTACGATGACATTGGAACGCTACCTTCGCTTGATCGCCGGCTTTTTCGTCCTGCTCAGCGTGGCGCTGGGTTGGTGGGTGGATTCGCGGTTCTTCTGGTTCACGGCCTTCGTGGGTCTGAATCTGTTGCAATCGGCCTTCACGAACTGGTGCCCCATGGTAGCGGTGCTGAAGAAGCTTGGCGTGCGTCCGTGTTCTTGATCCTGAGCAACTCCGGACCGCAGACCGAATAACATCAACGTCGCTCGCCAGCGAGATCGCCACCGGGCCGGCGCAGCGCGCGGCCCCACGCTTTGCTATGCTCAGGCGCATGGCGGCACAAAAACCCAAAGCCACGGTGCGAACCCGCAAAGCCAAGGCTGAGGTCTTCGAGGAGTTCGACCGAATCAGCAAGGAAGTCGAGGCGGCGCAAGCAGCGGCTGACTCGAAGGCGGCCGAAGCCGCGGCGCTCGAGGAGGCGGAAGTGCGCCAGGCGGTTGAAGGTCTGACGGTGGAGAGCGTGGTCAGCAGGATTTCCGCCCTGGGACTGGAGGTCTCCAGGGCCCTGGCGGAAATCTCGGCCAGACTTGTTGAGGAGGTCGAGCGACTGGCGGCGGTTCGCAAGGCCGTGGAGCTGGAACAGAAAGAGCTGGAGCGCCTTCATAAGATAGACGTGGCCGCGACGGCCCTGGATCAGCTCGTGCAAGACTACCGCTTGCAGAAGCAGCGCCTGGAAGCCGAGATCGCCGCGCAGCGCGCCGCCTGGGAGGAGGAGGCGCGTGCAGCCGAGCGCGAGCGGCGAGAGCAAGAAGAGGCGCTCAAGAAGCAACGACAGCGGGAAATCGAGGAGTACGAGTATAAGAAAGCGCTGGAGCGTAAGAAGGCGCAGGATCGCTGGGAAGAAGAAATGCGCCTGCTCGAAAAGAGAAACAAGGAGAAGCAGGAGGCGCTCGAGAAGGACTGGCAGCAGCGGGAAGCGGCTCTCAAGGAGCGGGAGCAGGAACTGGTCGCGCTGCGCCAGCAAGTGGCGGAGTTTCCGGCGCGCCTGAAGGCCGAAACCGAGCGCGCGGCGGAGGAAGCCGCCCGGGCCGTCGAAGAGCGCTTCCGGCAAGAGATGGCGCTGATGATGAAGGATGCCGAAGCCGAGCGGCGTGTGGCGGAGCTGAAAATCAAGACCCTGGAGGAAATGGTCGCCCGGCAGGCGGCGCAGATCGCCTCCCTGGAAAGGCAGCTCAACGAAGCCAAGCAGCAGGTGCAGGATATCGCGGTCAAGGCCATCGAAGGGGCCTCGGGGGCCAAAGCGCTGGCGGCCATCAACCAGATCGCGATGGAGCAAGCGCGGCAACGCCCTCGAACCGAGTAGCCCCCTTGCATCGAGGCCGGTGAATCGCACAGAATCAAGGCCATGGAGTCGCCACTCACGCTGCACCGGCTTCACTTCGCGTTCACGATCAGCTTTCACTATCTTTTCGCCCAGCTCTCTATGGGGTTGGCGCTTCTGATCTTCATCCTGAAAACCAGGGCTCTGAAATCCGGCGACGAGCATTACAATCGCGCGGCGCGCTTCTGGCTAAAGATTTTCGCCATCACCTTTTTAATGGGTGTGGTGACCGGGGTGCCCATGGAGTTTCAATTCGGCACCAACTGGGCGCGCTTCGCGAAAGCGGCCGGAGGGGTCATCGGGCAGACTCTAGCAATGGAAGGGGTCTTCGCGTTCTTTCTGGAATCCAGCTTCCTGGGCTTGCTGTTGTTCGGTGAAAAGCGCCTGGGCCCGCGGCTGCACTGGTTGGTGTCGCTATTGCTGTTTATAGGCACGTGGCTTTCGGCCTACTTCATCCTGGCGACCAATGCCTGGATGCAACACCCCGTGGGCTACCGCATGACGGCAGGAGGGGAGATCGAATTAGAGAGTCTGCGGGCCTTATTGCTGAACCCGTGGCTCGGCTGGATGTTTTTGCACAACCAGGCGGGCACCGTGGTCACCGCAGGCTTTGTCATGGCCGCCATCGGCGCGTTCTATCTCCTCAGCGGAAAGCATGTGGCCTACGGGCGCACGTTCGTCCGCGTGGGCGTGATCGCGGCCGGCGTCGCCAGCGTCCTGTTGCTGCTGCCCACCGGCCATCAGCAAGCGAAGAACGTAGCCAGGCACCAGCCGCCCACCCTGGCCGCCATGGAGGGCCAGTTCGAGACGATGACCGGGGCGCCGGTGACCATCATCGGCCAGCCCGACGTGGCCAATCGGCGGCTGGACAATCCCGTGCGCATTCCAGGGTTATTGAGCTTCATGATTCACGGCGACTGGGGCGCTGAGGTCAAAGGGCTGGAGGCTTTCCCGCGCGAAGACTGGCCCGACCAGGTCCCCTTGCTGTACTACTCCTACCACATCATGTTCCACTTAGGTATGATTTTCATCGCCGTGTCGCTGGTGGCGGCTTACAAGCTCTGGCGCGGTCGTTTGTTCGAGAGCCGCCGCATGTTGTGGGTCTTACTATTCAGTATCCCCTTCCCCTTCATCGCCAATACGGCCGGCTGGATGACGGCGGAGCTCGGCCGTCAGCCCTGGCTCATTTACGGCGTCCTGCGCACCAGCGAAGGCGCCTCCTTCAACGTCTCCTCGGGTAGCGCGCTCTTCACGCTCATCGGTTTCCTGGGTATGTACATCGTACTGGGCATTCTTTTCCTGTATCTGTGTTACCGGGAGATTCACCACGGGCCGGAGCCGCTGACGCCGGTTGCCGCCCAGGCTGCCGAATAGGAGTTCGCCATGGAGACCCTCTGGTTCATCCTGCTCGCGTTCATGATCACGACCTACGTCCTGCTGGACGGCTTCGACTTAGGCGCCGGCATTGTGCATTTCTGCGTGGCGCGCAACGATCCGGAACGGCGCCAGGTGATCCGCAGCATCGGTCCGGTGTGGGACGGCAATGAAGTATGGCTGGTGGCCGCCGGAGGCACGCTGTACTTCGCCTTCCCTGCCCTGTACGCCGCCGGCTTCAGCGGCATGTATCTGCCGCTCATGATGGTGCTCTGGCTGCTCATCCTGCGCGGCGCCGCCATCGAGTTTCGGAACCACATTGACAGCCCCGTGTGGCAGCCGTTCTGGGATGCGGCCTTCAACGGGGCCAGCGCCTTACTCGCAGTGCTTTTCGGCGCCGCGCTGGGCAATGTGGTGCGCGGCGTCCCCTTGAACGCCTCCGGAGAGTTTTTCCTGCCGCTGTGGACCGACTTTCGCCCGGGGACCGAGCCGGGCGCACTGGACTGGTACACGGTCCTGGCTGGTTTGACCGCCCTCCTGGCGCTCGCTCAGCACGGCGCTCTTTGGGTGGCGCTGAAGACCGAGGAGCCGGTGCGGGGGCGGGCGCACCGCGTCGCCTCTCTGGCCTGGTACGGCGTGCTCGGTTTCACCCTGATCCTCACCGGGGCCACGTTCCGCGTGCAGCCCCACATCCCGGAGCGATTCGCTCTCCAGCCCTGGGGCGCCATTTTTCCGGCGGCGGCCCTGGGCGGTTTGATCTGGATTGCTCTCGCCGTGCGGCGCGGGCAAGACCGCCACGCCTTTCTGGCTTCCTGCGCCTACCTGGCGGGGATGCTCGCTAGTGTAGCCTTTGGTTTGTATCCTTACGTGTTGCCATCCACCAAGGATCCGACCTTAGCTCTGACGATCTATAACTCGGCGACCAGTCCTTACGGCATGAAGGTAGCCCTCTATTGGTGGATTCCCGGCATGGTGCTGGTGGTGGGTTACACCGTTTTTGTTTACCGGCGGTTTGCCGGCAAGATTCGGCTCGACGAAGAAGGTTACTAACCGAGCGACGCCATTATGAACATCGGCGTGTTGCGGGAGCGGAACCCGGGAGATCGCCGTGTGGCGCTGACGCCCGCGGTGGTCCGACGGGTGACCGAGCGCGGACACAAAGTTTGGGTGGAGACCGGGGCCGGCGACGGGGCCATGTTCCAGGACCACGATTTCCTGCGCGCGGGCGCCTCGGTGGCATACTCGGCAGCCGAAGTGATTCACCGCTCCGATCTGGTGGTGAAGATCTCGACGCCGCGCCTGGAGGAACTGGACGAAGTGGCGCCCGGAGCGGCCGTCATGGCTTTCTATCACATGGCGGTCGCGGGCCCGGGAATCTTCCAACGGTTGCGCGAGCGGCGCATCACAGCCATCGGGTGCGAAATCATCGAAACCGATGACGGGCGGCTGCCGGTGCTGGCGGCTCCCAGTGAGATCGCCGGCCAAATGACCGTCCCCCTGGCGACGCATCTGCTGCGCTCCTCCTCCGGCGGACGCGGCATCTTGCTGGGCGGCAGTCCCGGAGTGCCGCCTGCTCACGTGGTGATTCTGGGAGCGGGAACCGTGGGAAGCTGGGCGGCGCGTGCGGCAGTGGCGGCCGGGGCGCGCGTCACGGCGCTGGATATTGACGCGGAGAAGCTGCGCCACCTGGTGGAACACGTTCCTCACGTGGCCACGGCGCTGGCGGATCCGGAGACTGTGGCTGCCGCGGTGACTTCCGCCGACGTGGTCATCGGCGCAGTTTTAGTGGCCGGCGCACGGACGCCGCATGTCGTCACGCGCGAGATGGTGGAGCGTATGCGCCCGGGCTCGGTGATCATTGACGTAGCCATTGACCAGGGCGGATGCATCGAAACCAGCCGGCCGACCAGCATCGCGGAGCCGACCTTCGTCCACAAAGGCGTGGTCCACTACTGCGTGCCCAACATGACGGCCGACATGGGCCATTCGGCCTCCATGGCCATTGCCCAGGCTCTCATGCCGTACGTCCTTCTGCTGGCTGACAGAGGCGTGGAAGGAGCCTTGCGCGCTTCTCGCGCGCTGGCGCGCGGCGTTTATCTGTATCGCGGCGCCTGCGTGCAGCCGGGATTGGCGGCTGCCTGGGACGTTCCCTGTCACGATCTGGCGGTTCTGTTGGCCCAAGACGCCGCGTCAGGCGGAGCGCAGCCATGAGGTGGATCGAGCAGTACCGCGCGAAAGTCACGACCGCCGATCGGGCCCTCTCCGTGGTGAAGTCGGGCCATCGCGTGCACATCCATCAAGGCTGTTCGGAACCCGAGGCGCTCGTGGCGGCGCTGCTCCGCCGAGCCCCCGAGCTGCGCAACGTCGAGATCGTCCATTTGGCTACCATGGGCAGCGCCGATTACACGCTGCCTCAATATGAGGGCCACTTCCGCCACGTAGCCTTTTTCATCGGCGCCAATGTGCGGCAAGCAGTGCAGGAAGGGCGCGCCGACTATATTCCCATTTTTCTTCACGAAATCGAGAACTTATTCCGCACCGGAGCGATGCCCCTGGACGTCTCCCTGATTCAGTGTGCGCCGCCGGACGACTACGGTTACATGAGCCTGGGCGCGGGCGTGGACATCGCCCTGACCGCCGCCCAGTGCTCCAAACACGTGATCGTTCAAGTTAACGATCAAGCCCCGCGCACCCTGGGCGACGCTTTCCTGCACGTCAGTAAGGTGGAGGCCATCGTCGAGGTCTCCCATCCCCTGCCCGAATATCGCAAGCCCGAACCCACCGAGGTGCACCACACCATCGCGCGCCACGTGGCCAACTTGATTCCTGACGGCGCCACCTTGCAAACCGGCATCGGCGAGATCCCCGACGCCGTCCTCAGCGCCCTGAAGGATCACAAGGACCTGGGCGTGCACTCGGAGATGGTCTCCGACGGCATCATCGAGTTGATTCAGAGCGGCGTCATCAACAACGAGAAGAAGACTCTCCATCCCAACAAAGTGATCGCCGGATTCGTGCTCGGAACGCGCCGCCTGTTCGATTTCATCCACGACAACCCCATCTTCGAATTTCATCCCACCTCTTATTGCAATGACCCCTTCGTGATCGCCCAGAACGATCGCATGGTAGCGATCAATTCCGCCATCGAGGTGGATTTGACGGGACAGGTGTGCGCCGACTCCATCGGCCCCCTGCCTTACAGCGGCATCGGAGGCCAGGTGGACTTCATCCGCGGCGCTGCGCGGTCCAGAGGCGGCCTGCCCATCATTGCGCTCCAGGCGACCGCCAGGGAAGGTACGGTGTCGCGCATCGTTCCGTTGCTGCGCTCCGGCGCCGGCGTCGTCACCTCGCGCGGCGACGTTCATTACGTGGTTACTGAGTACGGCGTGGCGTATCTACACGGCAAGAGTCTGCGTCAGCGCGCCGAAGCCTTGATCGAGATTGCGCACCCGGCCTTCCGGCAAGAACTCCTGGAGGCTGCGCATCGCATCGGTTTGTTGGGGCGCCGCGCCGAAGTGCGTTGAGGCGCCGGTGCGATCGCGAGGCGCTGGCCGTGCGGAGCCCTGTTGAAAACGGCGTGAAACGAGGCAGGACGCCTACTCGCCTACCACCGTGACCGTCACTTCACGCTCGCGCGGGCGGTTGTCGAAATCGCACAACACCACCTGCTGCCAGGTCCCAAGATCCAGAGACCCGTCGCGCAAAGGAAAACTTTTGGCCGTGCCCATCAGGGCGCTGCGCAGGTGCGAGTAGCCGTTGTCGTCGCCCCAGCGCGCGTTGTGGGCGTAGTCGTGATCCGAAGGAGCGATCTTCTCGAGCGCTCGCTTCAGATCAGCCACTGCGCCCGGCTCGAACTCGATCGTTGTAACGCCCAGCGTCGAACCTTTCCCCGAGACGTTCACCACGCCGTAGCGAATTTTGCTCTCGCGAACAACCCGTTCCACCTGCGAGGTGATGTCCAGCACGTCGGCATGACCGCGAGTCGAGATGCGGAAACTTTTCTGATAGACAGCCATTCACAACCTCCTGCGAAGGCGCCGGCACCAGCCCGAGGCGCCGGCAGGCAAAGGGACCGGCCCCTGACGCGTGCCGGCCGCCCCGGCTAGAATATTATCGGAAAGACGCTGAAGCGGAGGTACCATGCCTCAGTACTCTTTCGTGTGTCAGGACTGCCAGAAATCTTTCACCGTATTCATGCACATTGCGGAGATGGAGCAGGGCGGCGTCAAGTGCCCGGAGTGCGGCAGCACTCGCGTCGAACAGAAGCTGGAACCCTTCTTCGCCAACACCTCGAAGAAGAGCTGAGGCCCGCCTTTGCTGTGGTCTCGGCTCAGGCCCGAAACAGCGGCTCAAAGCCCCGGGCGGCCGCCAGCAGCTCCTCCCGCTCCGGACCGCTGAGCGGCTGGAAGCGGGCGGCCAATTCCAAGGCCAGGGAGTAAATCTTTTCGTCCCCAGGAGGTATGGCGGCCGTGATGTCCTCGGACAGCGTGAAGCGCAAGGCCCGCTCCGCCAGGTCACGGTCGGCGATGGGCTGGTACCAGGTCTTCGGGTGCGCGGTTTTCTTGCGGTCCGTACCCGGGGGCCAACGGGTGTAGGCCAGCGCTTTGAGAGCCAGGCGAGCCGCGCCGACCTCGCGAGCCCTCGCGATGACCTGAGGTCCGAAGTTGCCCTGCGAGTAGCACACGAAGTTGATCGGGAACAGCACGGAGTCGAAGGCGAAGCGGTCCAGCATCGCCAGCGCCGCCTCGACCGAGTGCGCCGAAAAGCCCAGGTAGCGTACCTTGCCGTCGCGGCGAGCTTTCAGGAAGCCCTCTTGCGCTCCGCCCGGCGCGAAGATGCGTTCCACATCCTCGAGCTTGGTCACAGCGTGGTGTTGGTAAAGATCGAAATGATCCGTGCGCAGACGCCGCAGCGAACGATCCAGTTCCTCGAGCGCGCCGGCGGCGTCCCGGCGTTGAGTCTTGCAGGCCAGGAACACCCGGCGGCGATAAGGCTCCAGAGCGATGCCCAGTTTGGTCTCGGCTTCGCCATCCGCATAGGAAGGCGCCACGTCGAAGTAGTTGACGCCCCGATCTACGGATTCGGAGACGATCCGGTTCGCGGCAGCCTGCTCTAAGCCGACCACCACGATGCCGCCCAGTCCGATGATGGAAAGCTCCACGTCGTCACGGTACCGCCGTCTGGGGATCCCCTCTGTCGTGCGTGCCGGCGCCGCCAGCCCCGCTGCGGCCGCCGTCTTGAGAAATTCGCGTCGCTGCATGGCATCCAGTGTATCGCGCCTGGCGCTGAATTCGTACGGCCTGCGAGGCTTGCCGCTGCGGGCAAGGGTGGCCGCCCGTCTCAAGGGACGGGCAAAATGCGCGTTCCTCGATGCAACGCCGAAGCCGGCTGGGCGGAGGAGATATCAGCGACCGGGATGAGATTCGGCTACGCTTGAAAGAGGATTTCAACCTGGAGTCCTCCGAATTCAAAGTATTTCTCAAGGACACTTACAAGGCATGGCCGAGATACGAGAGCGCCCCAGTAAGTTGACCGCCGAGACCACGGCGCAGGACGCCGCCTTGCAGCTTCCTGCCGAGCGCATGCGCGCCTTCGGCTATCGCATCATTGACGCGATCGTCGAGCACTTCGAACAACTACCCGAGAAGCGTCCCTCGCGACGCGGAACACGCGCGCAGTTGGAGGCCTTGCTCCGCGAACCGCTTCCCGAGCGCGGCCAGGATCCCGAGCGGGTCCTTGAGCAGGTTCTGAGCGCGGTCTTCACGAACATGATGCACGTGGATCACCCGCGGTTTTTCGCCTTCGTGCCCAGCCCCAGCAACTTCGTGGGCGCCATGGCGGATGCGCTGGCCGCGGGCTTCAATCCTTTCCTTGGGTCCTGGTTTTCGGGTTCCGGCCCGGCGCAGCTCGAACTGGTGGTAGTGGACTGGCTGCGGCAACTGGTCGGCCTGCCCGAGTCCGCCGGCGGCCTGTTCGTGAGCGGCGGCTCGGTGGCCAATCTGACGGCGCTGGCCGCAGCGCGACACGTGGCGCTGCAAGACCGACTCCATGGCGCACTCGTCTACTTCTCGGATCAGACCCATTCCGCCGTGGTGCGAGCCTTGCGCTTGCTGGGCTTCGCTCCCGAACAGATGCGGCAACTGCCGAGCGATGACAGCTTCCGCCTCCCTGTGGAGGAACTGCGCGCCGCCATCGGCAGGGACCGCGCCGCCGGGCTGCGTCCCTTCGCCGTGGTGGCCAACGTGGGCACGACCAACACCGGCGCGGTGGATCCCCTGCCGGAACTGGCGTGCCTCTGCCGCCAGGAAGGTTTGTGGTTGCACGCTGACGGGGCCTACGGAGCGGCGGCGGTGCTGGTTCCGGAAGGTCGGGCGTTGCTGGAAGGCCTGGCCGAAGTGCATTCGCTCGCCCTGGATCCTCACAAATGGCTCTTCCAGCCGATCGAAGCGGGATGTGTGCTGGTCCGCGAGGCGCAATGGCTCAAAGATACCTTCCGCATTTTGCCCGAGTACTTACAGGACGTACACCGCCTCGAGCAGGCGGTGAATTTTTGCGACTACGGCATCCAGCTCACACGCGGCTTCCGCGCCTTGAAGCTATGGATGTCGCTGAAGGTGTTCGGCCTCGACCGCTTCCGCCAGGCTGTGGCGCGCGGCCTCCATTTGGCCGAGACCGCCGAGCAGCGCCTGGCGGACAGCGGACGATGGGAGATCGTATCTCCGGCGCAATTGGGGATCGTTTGTTTTCGTTATCGCGATCCGCGGCGAAGCGCCCAGCAGCTCGAGTGCTTGCATCGAGAGCTGGTCGAGCGCATGGTGGAGGACGGCTACGCGGTTCTGACCTCCACCCTGCTGCGCGGCCGTACGGTGCTGCGATTGTGCACCATCAATCCACGCACCAGTGAGCGGGAAATCGAAGAAACCATCACACGTCTGGAGCGCCTGGCGCAGGCCTGAGCTTCACGCGGGAAGATCCCACCGGCGATCCCAGACCACGCGCGAGCGCGTGCGCAAGGCCTGGGCGGCCATAAAGCAGGCCACCGAAGAATAGTAACCCTCCTCTTCGTTGGCCACCGGGCGCTTGCGGTCGCGGATGCGATCGAGCCAATCGCGCAAAATGTTCTCGGCGTTGGCCGGCTTGAAGCGCACTGTGGCCGGGGGCTCCTTGCTGAACCTGGCATTGGGGGTGTACGTATAGCCGTAGTCTTGAATGTAGCGTTCCGCCCACAGAACGCCGCCCGTTCCGCGAAGCTCGACCCCCGCGGAAGTCCGCACGCCGGGCGCCGTCAAGCATTCGGCGGTGAAAGTTACGATAACTTCCTGCGGGTACTCCAGGATAAAACTAACAACATCGGGAGTATCTCTGCCATCTTTGTAGTAATAAATTCCGCCGCCCGCCACGGCAGCCGATGGTTTTCGCAAAGAAAGCCAATGATGCGCGGAGTCCACTACGTGGATGGCGATCCCCATGATCATGCCGCCGTCGTAGTGCAGCCACTTATAGGGGCTAAAGTAAATTTCCGGGTTCCAGGGAACTTTACGAGCCGGTCCGAGCCACCGGTTCCAATCCAGACCTTCCGGTTTGCGTTCGAAGCCCGGCGGCGCCGTGCGCACGTATCCGGTGTTGGAGGTATACCAGGTGCGCGCCAGCCCGACCTTCCCGATGATCCCGCTGTCAATGTACTTCTGCTTGGCCTCCACGAAGTTGGGCAGGCCGCGCCCCTGCATCCCCACCTGGACGATGCGACGGTTGGCGCGAGCGGCGCGCACGACGGCCTGACCGTCCTTGGGGAAGTGCACCATCGGCTTTTCCACGTACACGTCCTTGCCCGCGTTCAACGCATCCACGGTCATGGTGGCGTGCCAGTGATCCGGCGTGGCCACGATCACCGCATCCACGTCCTTGCGCTCCAGAATCTGGCGATAGTCCAGGTACTGTTCGGCGGTCCCGCCCGCGATTTCGACCGCCTGATTGCGGCGCACGTCATAGACGTCGCAAACCGCGACGAATTGGATCTCGTCGGCGGCGATCTGCTTGAGAGCTTTCATCAACCACTGGCCGCGGCCGCCCGTGCCGATGACGCCGATGCGAATGCGGTCGCCCGCGCCCAGCACGCGGGCCGCAGAAGCCGCCGTCGCGGCGCCCAGGAAGATCCTACGAGATGTAGACATAGGCTCGATCCTCGCGGTCCCTCAAGCTATCACATTCCGGACTGTTCAGGGAACGAAAACGTGCTGGTGCTGCTCCATGACCACGCGCGCGCCGCGGAAACGGACGCCTTCGGCCTCCAGCCGCATGCGCTGCTCCAGTGCCATGTCGCGCTTCAAGCGAATCACGCCCCCGGCCCCGACGACACGGTGCCACGGTAGCGAGTCTCCGCTGCGGCGCAGCACCTGAACCACTTGCCGGTGATGAAGCGGATAGCCGGCGGCTGCTGCGACCTGCGAGTAGGTAGCCACCTTGCCGCGCGGAATCCGTCGGATGGTGTCGCGAATCGCCGCATCGCGTGCAGCCGATGGTGGAGCGCGCCGCAAGCGGCGGACAATCTCGGCGGGAATGCTTCTGCGGGTCACGGATCCCCTCCAGTGTACTGCGCAGATACAACCGCCTTGGAGCATGGGCGCGTTTTCCCTACCCCGGGGGGGTGCCTCAAACGATGCCGTCCGAGGAACGCGTCGGCGCCACGGCCGAGAGTGCGGACCGGCGCGGCGATCGCCGTACGGGCTGCGGTGGGGGTGGCGCAGGGCGGTTCGGGCCGGGTCCCGCAGCCCGGTCGGCGCGGGTTACCCTTGACAAGGGCGGCGATCCGGCGTACAAATGCTGTAGGGAGGTTTGTCCGATGCTAGAGCTGAGCAAGCGGAACAAACCTGACCTGGACGACAGGAAGGTCATCCTCCTGGAGTTCGTGGCGGCATCCACCATCTTCTTCATCATCGCCCTGGTGCTCTACATGGTCTTCACCTATCGCCCGGCCTGAGGTGACTGGCCAACGTCAGCAACGGCCAGGGCCTCAGGCGTGCGCCCATAGTCCTTTTGCACGCCAGCTTCCCGGCGGCCTGCGAACAGGCCCGATGTCGCGCCATGCGGGCCACCGCACCGCCGCCTCTGGTTCACGGCGCCGTTCGTGATTCTCGGGAGCCTGCGGGCGACCTTTGCGCTCTGCGGAATTCCCAGGGAGGGATGGGATCGCGATCCTGCCAGAGACCGCGGCGGGCCGCGCGAGCTTCGGATTCCAAGCCCTCCAGCACTCTATCGCCCGGTGCGTATTCTCTGTACCACCACGCCAGACCGGCGCGCAGCAATTCGTGGTTCAGGATTCTGCCGTCAGGCAAGACGACATCCGCCAGCAGCCTTCCGTACCGGTCGTGGCCATAGCTGCGGAGGATGACCGTCCGCCCGAAACAGAAGTCGCTTGTGAAGCGGCGAGCCGCAGCGCCGAAGGCTTGCCCGCGCTCGGGACAATCCACCCCGTGCAGACGCACACGGACCGGCCGATTGTCCCGGAGCACCTCGATGGTATCGCCATCCAACACCCGGACTACCCGGGTCGGCGGCGCACCGGGCTGCGAGGCCCGACGGCATCCCCCCAAGCAGGCCAGCAGCGTCGCCAGCGTTCCGAGGGCGACCCAACGAGCCGGAAGCCGCAACCGGTGTACCATCATGGCTCGACCTCCCGCCGTTTGCCCTCCGGGGGCTCGAAGCGACTCCGCACGAACGCCAGGGCCTCCTCCGGAGTTCGGATGCGCGACTCCAGTTGGGCGTCTTCGACCTCCCGCAGAATGACGGAGAAAGCTGGGCCGGGACGATAGCCGGCGCGAATCAGGTCGTCGCCCGTTATCAGCCGCGGCGGTCGCAGCAGTTCAGGCGGCGCCTCAGCCAGCTTTCGGCGCACGAACTCGTAATTTTCAAGGTCGCCGTGGCTGGCCAAACAGTCCAGCCGGTGAAGCTCCATGTGCTCTTCGAAGCGCTCCAGACGCAGGAAGCGTTTGAGCTTGCTCTCGCGCATGTGCTGCACGTGACGCCAGCGCAGATGGTAGCGAACCAGCGCTTCCACCTGGCGAATGTCTTCATTGGAAAACCGCAGCCGGCTGAGAAGGCGAACGGCGATCTCGGCGCCGACCACGTCGTGCTCGTCAAAGCGGATGCGGTCGGCATCGCGGCGCGTCACGGGCTTGCCTACATCGTGCAGCAGGACGCCCAAAGCCAGTGTCGGCGTCGGGTTCCGCATGAGCTCGAGCATCAGCAGCACGTGTGTCCAAACGTCGCCCTCGGGGTGAAATTCCGGCGGTTGCGGAACGCCCTTCATGCGCGCCACTTCAGGCAGCAATTCTTCCAGCAATCCGGTCTCGTCCATCAGCTCCATGCCGCGACGCGCGCCGCCTTCGGTGAGCAGGCGCACCAGCTCGTCTCGCACACGTTCCGCAGAGATTTTTCGGATGTGAGAGCGATTCCGCCGAATGGCCTCCAGCGTGGCCGGCTCGATGGCGAAGCTCAGAGCCGCAGCAAAGCGGACGGCGCGCAACATCCGCAGATGATCCTCGGCAAAGCGGCGGTCGGGATCACCGATGGCGCGGATCAAACCGGCGGCCAGGTCCTCGCGGCCGCCCACGAAATCCAGCACCTCGCCGGTCTCCGGGTCCATCAGCATGCCGTTGATCGTGAAATCACGGCGCAACACATCCTGGCGCGGATCGGCTTCGAAGGTGACGCTCACGGGCCGGCGTCCGTCGCGGTACGAATGCTCACTGCGAAACGTGGCCACCTGAACCTCGGCGTCGCCGTCGCGGACCAGCACCACTCCGAATTGCGCGCCGACCAGACGAGCATTCTCGAACAGCGCCACCACCTGGTCGGGCTGCGCGTCAGTGGCCACGTCGTAGTCTTCAGGATCGCGACCGAGCAGCCGGTCGCGCACACAACCACCTACCAACCAAGCCTGCCGGCCCTGTCGTCGCAAGCGGCGGACGATTTCTCGAGCCAATTCCCCCGCACGCGTCTCCACCATTTTATGATCGTATAGGTAAGTCCCTGGAGGTCTACGCCCATCGAGACGTCGTCATCCAATCCTGCTCCCGCAGCCCCCGCGAAAGTCGTAGTCGCCACCAGCGTGGCGCTTTCGTTCATCTCCTTCTGGCGGGCCGCAGCCATCGTCCTGTGTGATCTGGCGTCTTCTTCCTTCTATGCCGGCGGCATCGCCGAGCAGGCCTTCGGCAAGGCGGCGCCCTGGTTCGTGCTCGGCGTGATGCTGTTCGCCTTTGCGGTGCGCTCGGTCTACCTGGAAAGCTGCTCGATGTTCGTGCGGGGCGGTGTCTACGTGGTGGTCCGGGATAGCATGGGTCCGACGATGGCCAAGCTGTCGGTCTCCGCTTTGGTCTTCGATTTCATTTTGACGGGGCCGATTTCCTCGGTCAGCGCGGGCCAGTATCTGGCGGGGTTGATCAACGAGACCAGCGAGCTGCTTCATCAGGGGTTCCGCCTCCCCACCAATTCCTTTGCCGCCGCCTTCGGCGTGGCGGTGACGCTCTATTTCTGGTGGTCGAACATCAAGGGCGTCCCGGAGTCCAGCACCAAGGCGCTGCGGATCATGCAGATCACGACCGTGATGGTGGTCCTGATTCTGTTGTGGGCTCCATTGACCTTGCTGATCCGCGGCCAGGCGAACGTCCCGCCGGCTCCCGTGCCCGCGAATTTGCGGTTCAGCGATGAGGCTCTGGGCTGGTTGAAGGGGACCCGCTGGCCGGATATCGGCGTGGTGGCCTTGTTGATCGCCTTCGGCCACTCGATTCTCTCGATGAGCGGATTCGAAACCCTGGCTCAGGTCTACCGCGAAATCGCCTACCCCAAGCTGAAGAACCTGCGCCGCACCGCCAACCTGGTTTGCACCTACGCGCTGTTTTCTACCGGGGTGGTCACCCTGTTGGCCATGCTCATCATTCCCGACCAGGTGCGGGCGCGTTACTACAAGAACTTGATCGGCGGCCTGGCGATGAATCTGGCAGGACCGGAGTTGCTCCGCCTTGGCTTCCATGCTTTCGTCGTGCTGGTGGGCGTGCTGATTCTCTCCGGGGCCGTCAACACTTCCATGGTCGGGGCCAACGGCGTGTTGAACCGCGTGGCTGAGGACGGCGTGCTGGCGGGTTGGTTCCGGCGGCCGCACCCCCGGTTCGGGACCTCGTACCGCATGATCAATCTGATCACTTTGCTGCAACTCTCCACCATCCTGCTGAGCCGCGGCGATGTCTATCTGCTGGGCGAGGCCTACGCCTTCGGCGTCGTGTGGAGCTTCTCGATGAAGGCCCTGGGCGTGTTGGTGTTGCGCTTCCAGCGTCACGATCAAGAATACAAGACGCCCGGCAACCTGCGCCTGCGCGGACGAGAGATTCCCCTGGGGCTGGGCGCCATCACGACGGCTCTGCTCGTGACCGCCATTGCGAATTTGCTCACCAAGCAGTTCGCCACCATTTACGGCGCAACCTTCACATTGCTGCTCTTCTCCCTCTTCACCGTCTCCGAGCGCCTCAACGCCGCGCGCCGCCGGGAAGAAAAGACGGGCCTGGAAGAGTTCAACCTGGAGTTGCAACCGCAAGTCTCGCCCGAGACCGTGAAGGCGCGACCCGGCTGCGTGTTGGTGGCCGTGCGCGACTATCGCCACATGCACCACCTCCAGAAGGTGCTGGAGAAGACGAATGTGCGCCGGCACGACATCGTTGTCATGACGGTTCGCGTCATCCCCACCGGGGCCGGCGAGTACGAGCTAGCCGATCACCAGCTTTTCACGGATTACGAAAAGGAGCTTTTCACGCGAGTGGTGGCTCTGGCCGAGAAGCAGGGCAAGCCCGTGGAGCTGCTGACCGTGCCGGCGGTGGACCCCTTCGACGCCATGGTGCAGACGGCGGCCAGTCTGAAGGCCTCCCGTCTGGTGACCGGGGTCTCCGCCCGCATGACCTCCGAAGAGCTGGCGCGGCGCATCGGGCTGGCTTGGGAGCGGCTGCCCGAGCCGCGGCATGCTTTCTCCCTGGAAGTGATCAGCCCGGACCGGCCCTCGATCTTCGTCAACTTAGGACCGCACCCGCCGCGCCTCTGGCCGGAGGACGTGGACCGCCTGCACGAGCTCTGGCTAAGGTTGGCCGAGGTAGAGGGTTTCGGCTCGCGCCTGCATCACCGCGACGTGGTGGGTGTCGCCTTGCGCCGCCTGGAGCGCGATCTGGAAAGCGACAAGCGCCAGGAGGTCATCGAAGACCTCCGCAAAGAACTACGACTCGGCTGACGGCTTCTTGCGGCCGCGCGGCTTCTTGGCGCCTTCCTGCGCCGCAGCGTCGGGAGCGATCGAGGAGAGCACCTCTTTGAACAGCGCTTCCTTCTTGAGATCCCGCTTGCTGGGCGGAGGCTGCTCGTGCCGATAGTCGTGCTCGTGGTAGCAGGTCCGGCACCGCACTTTGGCAGGCTGAGCGTTCAAAATCGAAACCACCGAGTGATTGGTGAGTCGCTTGCACTTGACGCAGAAGTCGTCAATGACGTCGCCCAGTTGCAGATCGCGCATCGCGGCCTCCGGCCCAAGAGTGGACTTGCCGATTGTAGCACGCCGGTGCGCGCTTAGAGCACGGCTTCGAGCAAGCCCGTCGCGCCGGCCGCCAGAAGCACCCATCCCACCTCCCAGCGCGCCAGCGCAAGAGCCAAGAACGATCCCAGGGCAATGACCGCGGGCAGCGGTCCGTTCACAGCATCGCGCGCCAGCGGCAGAGTGGACGCGATCAGCAAACCGGCAGCCGCCGGCAACACGCCTTCGATCGCACTGCGCACCCTTGGCCGATCGGCGCGCATTCCCAGGTAGCGCACCATCGGAATGATCAAGAAGGCCGGCGTAATCAGGGCCAGCAGCCCCATCAGCGCTCCCGGAACACCAGCCACAAAATAACCCACGCTCACAATGTAAAGACCGTAGGGTCCCGGGCCTGCCCGGCCTGCGGCTACCGCGGCATTCAGTTGGCGCTCGCTCAGCAGCCCGCGATGGACGACCAAATCGTGGTGGATCACCGGCAGCGACGTCAACCCGCTGAAGGACGTCACGACCGCCTTCAACAGCAGCAGATAAAGGGTGAGCAGACTCATGCCGGCTCCCGAGCGCCGACTTCCGTCGCCGGCGACCACCACAAGCTTCCCACAGCAGCGGCCAGCGCCAGGATCGTGATCGGAGAAAGCTGAAAACCGGCCGCCAGGAGCAGCGAAGCCAGCATCAAGCACAGGGTGCGGACCCGCCGCTGACGATCCAGCCGCGCCTGAATCAGGTTCCAGGCCGCCGCAGCCATCATGCCAACTGCAGCCGCCAGCAACCCTGTTATGGCGCCTGAGGCCAGAGGATCGTTCTTAACGGCTTCGTAAAGCACGGTCAACGCAATGACCACCGCCGCCGAAGGCGCCGAGGCGGCCAGGACCGCGCCGACGGCCGCCGGCCATCCGCCGAGCAGCCAGCTCATCGCGGCACAGTAGGCCAGGGCGTTAGTTCCGGGGGTGATGCGCGCCAGCGCGTAAGCCAGTGCGTACTGCTCCTGCTTCAACCATCGCCGCCGCTCGACCAGTTCTTGCTGGAGCGCAGCCATGGTGGGCTCGCCGCCGCCAAACGTTAGATTTCCTATGCGCAAGAACACCGCCACGACACGCCAAAGCGGAACGGCTGCTGCCATGCCGACAATGATACATTCGTAGCAGCGGACGACGTGCAGCGTCATAAGCGGCTCGTGATGATCGCAATTCCGGTGCTGGCGGCGATCGCGGCCGGCGGGTGGTTCCTTCTTCACAGCCGAGCTCGCTCGGCCAGGACGCCCGTGACGATGTCGGACGAACAGCCTTTGCCCTCCGAGATTCTCGTCCCGGGAACCATCCGCGCTCGCCACACGGTCCCCGTTCCGGCGACCACCCAGGGGATCCTCGAGCAGGTGATGGTCGAGCCGGGCCAGGAGGTTTTCGAGGGACAGTTGCTGGCCCGCATCCACAACGGCGGATTGGAGGAGGCGCGCCGCGCGGCGCAAGCCGACCTCGAGCGCGCCGAAGCTCGCGCTCGCGCTCTGGAAAGCGGTCTGATCGCAGCGCGCCTGGAGGCTTCGCGCGCCAGAGCCGAAGCAGATCGCGTACGTACCGAGTTCGAAGCTTTAGAGCGCACCTACCAGCGCCAGCAATTCCTCTACAAAGAAGGCGCGGTCGCCAAGCTGGCCTTCGAGAAGGTGCAAAAACAGTACGAGCTGGCGCGGCAGGAAAAGGAAAGCGTGGACGAGATGGCGCGCGTGGCTGAGGACCGTGTGGCCTCCTTGACCAAAGAACTGGATTCAGCTCGGCAGGCGCTGGAGGAACGCAAGCAGGCGCTCGAAGAAGCGCAGCAGAACCTGGCGGCCACGGAAGTGCACTCCCAGGTGGATGGCGTACTGGTGGCGCGGAACCGCCAGGTAGGCGATCCCGTCGGCCCCCAGGTGCCCGATCTTTTCCAGATCGCGGTGGACCTCTCAACGCTGGAGGTCGTGGTGGAGCCCGAGCCCCGAATCCTGGAGCGGATTCAACCCGGACAATCCGTGGTGGTGGAGGTCGTCGAAGGTCCTCTGGGCGGTTTGCCGGGTCGCGTGCTAACGATCGAGGAGGGAAAGGTTGTCGTCGAGTTCGCCAACCCAAGCCCCGCCGTCAAACCCGGCATGAACGCCCAGGTGCGGTTCATGCTGTCCGCGCCCCAGGCTCGCTGAAGGCGGACAGCGACTCACTCCGGCCTGCGGGGTAGCGCATCCATTCCGTGACGGCGAGCCTCCTGCTCCATCAGCCGTGTGAGTTCCATCTTGATCGAGTCCGACAGGCGTGAAGGCCGGTGTTCCGCGATCAAGCGTTCGACCTCGCGCGCAGCCCGCTCCAGCAACGTCAGCGAGCCGCCTTTCTCCCAGCGTGCTCGATTGGCGCGATCAATTACCGGGCCCGGGAAAGTAATCTCCTCGCGCAGATGGCGGCGCGTGTGCTCTGCGATCAACAGGTGTTTTTCTCGAAGCAACTCCTCGAAGATGGGTAGCGAAGGAAAGTCTTCGCGGGGCTGGATCCCTTCCAGCAGGCGGTAGACCATCCCGCAGATCTCGTTGTCCACGACCAGTTTTTCCAGACTCTGGCAGCTCTCGAAGTCCAGCATGCCCGGCCCCGAGATGCTGTTGATGCCCGCCATCGCCGCCAGTATGGCGCCCATGCCCGACTCCAGGCCGGCCTGCGCATCCAGTTGCTTGGCGTCGCTCAACGCAATGTAGCCTTGCGTCGGCATGCCCAGCCGTTTGCCGATCTGGCTGTTGGCGCAGTTCAACATCATGGTCTCGATGGCCCCCATGGGCGTGGTTTCGTAGCGCACGTCGAAGACCGCAGGGGATCCGCCCCACAACAGCGGATGTCCCGGTGCGGTCAACTGGCTGATGACCACGCCGCTCAGATTCTCCGCCGTCTGCTGGATGAGGCTGCCGGTCAACGTCACAGGGGCCATGAAGCCGGCAAGCGGCATCGAGACCAGCTCCACGGGAATCCCGGCGCGGGCGCAATCCACCAGATTCTGGCTGGTCACGTCGCTCCACTTGATCGGAGCGGTGGGGCAGCAGGAGAAGACCGTCAGCGGCTTATCTCGCAGCGCCTGCCGGCTGCCTCGCACCGCCAACTGAAAATCATGCATGACGTTGAAGGAAGCGATGGTGAAAGCGCCTGTGATGACGGGCTTCTCGCCGTACAGCAGACTGAGGTAGAGGCGATAGCTGTCGGAAATCGCCTCCGGCACGTCGGCGGGAATCAGAGCCGTACTCTGCGAGGCGATGTGCCGCAAGCCGCTGGTGAGTTTCACGTAGCGGATATAATCGCCGGTGTCCGGCTTGCGCATTTTGCCCGTGCGGCTGTCCAGAATGTGGATGGCCGCCGAGCCGGGCGTGAAGTACACGTTGTCGCCCGAGAAGTTGTGCGTCAGGTTGCCGACCACATCGTAGAGGGCAAAAGACCGCGGCACGGTCGCCAGCGCTCGATCGAGGATCTCCGGGCGAAGGCGCGCGCGGAAGCCGGCCCGATCCACTTCGGCGCCGTGATCGGCCAGCAGCTCCAGCACCGGTGGGTTGTGGATCTCCACACCCAGCCGACACAGCAGCGAGCGAGCTTCCTCGATGATCCGGTCGGCCAGCGCGTCGTCCAGTAAGCAAAAAGCCGGTCTCATGCTCTTGTTTCCTCGATCCCGAAGGCTGGGCCGCTGTCCGCCGAATCGCGCCTCCGAAGATCCGGCTCCGCCACGCTGAGCCGTTGACTCAGGCGGCGCTGGCGTGGCGCTTGAGGATCTGCGGCAGGTTCTGCGAAAAGGCTGACCGGGCCAGCACCATATCGCAGCCGGTCTCGTGAGCTTTCTGCTTCAGCTCGCCTTGCACGTGGGAAAGGTACCCGATGACGCTGATCTGTTTCAAGTCCGGATGACTCTTCAAGCGGGCGATCATCTTTAGTGGCTGGACCGCCTGAAAGTTCAGATCCATCACGATCAGCAGCGGCATTTCTTTGGCTTTTTCCAGGAGCTCTTTGTCGGTTTTGACAAACTCGACTTGCAGGCCCGCCTTTTTGGCGGCATCCGAGATCTTAATGGTGAAGAACAAGTCACCGACCGCCGCTAGCAGTTTCTTAGCCTGTTTCTGCATAGGAACCAGCTTTCAGTTCGTTGGCAGCCCTCCGGTTCGGCTTAAAGTCCGAGCGAGTGCTTGCGCCAGGGGGGAAACTTCATAGTACCGTGTTTGGCTGCACGCCTGCAACCGGCCTGCAACCGCTACTCCGCCGGCGCCCTCCTTCAAACCAGCCGCGAGCCGGCAGCGTCGCCGAGGATCGAGCAACCGCCGCCAGGCCCACCTGGCCTTCGCCCGTTGTGGGATCCTCGCCTCTGACATGCTCGGGTCCTCTCGCTCGCCGCGGGCTCCACCCGGCTGCCGCTCCCTGCTGTTATGATGCCCGTGAAGGACAACCGGCCATGCAACGCAGCATTTCCTTCACCGTGAACGGCAAGCCGGTGGAACTGCGAACCGACGACGAGCGCCCCTTGCTCTGGGTCCTGCGATGCGATCTGGGATTGACGGGGGTCAAGTTCGGCTGCGGAATCGCTCAGTGCGGCGCTTGCACCGTCATCGTGGATCGCCAGGCTGTGCGCTCCTGCGCCACGATCCTTCGCGAGGTCGCCGGCAAGCAGGTTCTCACCATCGAAGGCCTATCGCAAGATGGTCGCTTGCACCCGCTCCAGGAGGCTTTCCTCAAACATCACGCCTTCCAGTGCGGCTTCTGCACTCCGGGCATGATCCTGAACGCCTACGCGCTGTTGTTGCGTTCTCCTCGCCCGTCGCGCGAACAGATTATCCGCGCCATGGATGACAACTTATGCCGTTGCGGCTCGCATCCGCGCATTGTGGAAGCGATCCAGGAAGCCGCCAGAACGATGCAAGGAGGCGCCCGATGACCCGCGAATTCGGCCCGCAGACGCGGCGCGAATTCCTAAGTGCCGCCGGTCTGCTGATCATCCTGCCCCTGGACGAATGGCTTGCGGCGCAGGAGCCCGCGCGCCTGCCTGCCCGACCGAGCTATCCAACGGACTTCAACGCCTACCTCCACATCGCGCCCGACGGCCGCGTCAGATGTTTGGTCGGCAAAGTCGAACTTGGACAGGGCGCCATGACCGCGCTGGCCCAACTCGCAGCCGAAGAACTCGACGTCCCCCTGGATTCCGTGGATGTCATCATGGGCGATACCGATTTGTGCCCCTGGGACATGGGCACCTTCGGTTCGCTCACCGTCCGGCAATTCGGACCGGTGCTGCGAGCCGCCTGCGCCGCGGCCCGCGCTGCTTTGCTCGAGCTGGCTGCGGAACGCCTGGCGGCGCCGCGCGAGCGGCTCCAGGTCAAGGGAGGGGTCATCTCAGACACCGCTGCGCCCAACCAGCGCGTGAGCTTCGGCGAACTGGTTCAAGGGCGGCGAATCGAGCGCCGCGTTGAAAAGGCCTCCGTCAAGGCGCCCCGGTCGCTGACCGTGATCGGCCAGTCGCCGCGGCGCAAGGACGCCCTCGAAAAAGTCAGCGGACGCGCTCGATACGCAGGCGACATTGTGCTGCCCGGCATGCTCTACGCGCGCATCTTGCGGCCGCCGGCGCACGGAGCAGTCCTCGAGGAGCTGGACCTCTCGGGCGCGGAGCGAGTGGAGGGCGCACGCGTGGTGCGCGACGGCGATCTGGTCGCCGTGCTGCATGAGCGCTGGGACCTGGCGGATCGCGCGCTCGAAAGGATCCAGGCGCGCTTCAGTTCTCCGCCGGCCACGGTGGATGAAACCACGATTTTCCAGCATCTCCTCAAGACGGCGCCTCCGCCGCGTGTAGTCCACGAAGCAGGCAGCCTGGCCGAAGGCGAGAAATCGGCCGCAACGGTCATCGAAGCCAGTTACATGAACAGCTACGTGGCGCACGCCGCTTTAGAGACCCACTCCGCCGCGGCTCGTGTGGACGGGGAGAAGATCACCGTCTGGGCAGGCACGCAAACGCCGTTCTCCTTGAGGCAGCAGGTCGCGCAGGCGCTCGGCGCGCCGGCCGACAACGTCCGCGTCATCACCACCTATGTGGGCGGCGGCTTCGGGGGCAAAAGCGCTTCCCGCCAGGCGATCGAGGCTGCGCGCCTGGCGAAGCTAACCGGCAGGCCGGTGCAGGTCGTCTGGGACCGCAGCGAAGAATTTTTCTACGACACCTTTCGCCCGGCAGCCGTGGTGAAGGTGCGCGCCGGGCTGGATCCGTCCGGCAAGCTGGTCCTCTGGGATTTCCAGGTCTACGGCGCCGGTGACCGCGAGGCTCGCCAGTTTTACGACATTCCGCACCAGCGCACGACTTCAGCAGGCGGGTGGAGCGGAGGGAATCCCCCAGGCATGCATCCCTTCGCGGTCGGGCCCTGGCGGGCGCCTTCCGTCAACACCAATACCTTCGCGCGGGAATCGCACATTGACACCCTGGCGGCCCGCGTCGGTGCAGACCCGGTGGAGTTCCGCTTGAACCATCTGAGCGATCCCCGCATGCGCCGTGTGCTTGAAGCTGCGGCTCAACGATTCGGCTGGAAGCCCGCCCGCGCGCCGAGCGGACGCGGCTGGGGCGTCTCTTGCGCCCTGTATCTGGGCACCTACGTGGCGATGATGGCCGAGGTGGCGGTGGACAAGGCTACCGGCCGCATCCAGGTGCGCCGCGTCGTCTGCGCTCAGGATCAAGGTCTGATCGTCAATCCGGACGGTTCGCACCAGCAAATCGAAGGCAGCGTCATGATGGGTCTGGGCTACGCGCTCACCGAAGAGGTGCGCTTCCGCGGCGGCGAGATCCTGGATCGCAACTTCGACACCTACCACATCCCGCGCTTTTCCTGGATGCCGCGAATCGAGGCGGTGCTGATTGACAATCCGGAGGCGCCGCCCTCCGGCTGCGGAGAGCCGCCCATCGTCAACATGGGCGCCGTGCTGGCCAACGCCCTGTTCGACGCTGTCGGCGCGCGCTTGCTGCAATTGCCCATGACGCCGGCCCGCGTCAAAGCCGCGCTGGCAAAAGTGTGACGTTCGGCGGCGTGCCGCCCAGGGTTGAATCGTTTCCCGAAACTGTTTCCGACGGCTTGGGCTGAACACCCTCAGCCGGGGTGGGTCACCATGTGCCTGTTCAGGAAAAGCACCCGACAAAACCCCGTAGAAAATCGGCCTGCGTTTTGCAACAATAGAAGAAGACACGCATCTATTAGCCTGGGAGAGTGAAACCTATGGTCCAGATGACAGACGTGGCGGTCCGCAAGGTGAAGGAGATCCTCGAGCAGCAGCCGGATCCGAAGCCTGCGGGCCTCAGAATTGCCGTCGTGGGGGGCGGTTGTTCGGGCTTTACCTATTCGATGGCCTTCGAGAACAACCCGGGGATGCTCGACAAGACGTACAACTTCGACGGCTTGAAGGTCTTCATTGATCAGGTCAGCCTGCTTTACCTGGACGGCGCCAAGATTGATTACGTCGAGACGCTGGAGGGCGCGGGCTTCAAGTTCGACAATCCGAACGTGCGCTCCACCTGCGGGTGCGGCAGTTCCTTCCGCGCCTGATCCCGCAGCGTGGAATCGCGCCTCGCCGCGAACCGAGCCTCTCGCTCCGCCGGTCCACGCCGTGGCCGACGGCTGCGCACTTTAAAAGGGCCGGTAACGGCACGCCGCTAAGACTTCCCCCGCGCAGCGGATGCGCGCGAAGCGCGCTCGCCAGCCTCTAGACCCAATCTCTGACGGCGCTGATTTCGCGCTTGAGCTGCCCCAAAGACACGAAGGGCCGGAGTCTTTTCGGCCCCGGCCCTTTGAAAAATCCCTGCTTCAGGAGCTGTCTCTTGATTACGCGCTCCGCGAACGGCGGCGCAGCAAGCCCAACCCGAGCAAGCCGGATCCGATCAGGACCAACGTCACCGGCTCGGGAACTTCGGAGAAGCGGTTATAAACTCCGGAGACCGTCGCGTAGGAGCCCTGGCTGGAGAACAAGAAAATGTTCTTGTCCACCTGGATCGGCCCCATGGTGGGCGTGATCAGGATATGGTCGGACCCCTTCCTTCCCAACTGAGGAAGGTTGTAGATGCTAAGAGACCCGACGTCCGGATTGGTTGTTTCCGCTACGGAAATCCCAGCCTCACCGAGCCTGGCGTCACCACCCATGTATAGGGCGAGATCGTGAATCGGCGCGCCTCCGGGTAGCACAGTCACAGTGTAAATAATGTGCGAGTCAATAACTTGGCCACCGGTGACAAACCACCCAGCCGAAAACAAGAATCCAGGGTTGAACGGCGTGGTGATCGGCACCACCGATACACCGCTTGCCGGCGGCGGGTTACCGCCATTCCACCCACTGGACGTGTAAGCCCAGTTCGAGAACACCTTGTCATCAATGATGCAGCCCTGCGGCAGGGCGATGTAATCGGCCAGAGTTCCCTCAGCGCAATACGGGATCCCGTTGGCCATGAGTGAACCGGAAACCAGCAGCGCCAGCAGGGCCACTGTCGCGATCATGCTCCGTGATGTCATAAGATGTGCTCCTCGCTCCCCAACAAACATCCTTTCGTGTTGCGAAACACCCTCAGTCTAAAAATCTTTTCACCCCATGTCAAGCCCTAATCTCACCTAGGCCCGCAAATGTGAGTTCTAGTACTATCATCGGTCTTTATTTTCATGGAATTACCGCCCTACCGACCCCTTGCCACCACAGCCCGATTCCCTTTGCGCTACCATGGGGAAGCCCCATGAGCCGACTCGCGATCCTCGGCGGCCAGCCCGTCCGCCGCCTCCCCTTCCCTCAGTGGCCCCAATTCCACGAGGGCGACCGACGACGTCTTCTGGAGGTCCTGGAGAGCCTCAACTGGGGAGGATATCCGTTCCCGAACCGCTGGGCGCAGGAGTTTTCCGAAGCCTTTGCCCGCTATCACGGGGCCCGCTATTGCTGTCCTGTCGCCAACGGGACCATCGCCCTGACGGCGGCGCTTCAAGCCGCAGGCATCCGTTTCGGCGATGAAGTCGTTGTTCCCGCTTATACCTGGGATGGCACAGCCGCAGCCGTGCTGGCTGCCGGCGCAGTCCCAATCTTCGCGGATATTGATCCGGACACCTACTGCCTGGACGTCGAGGCCACTCGCCGGGCCATCACGCCTCGCACGCGCGCCGTCATCCCCGTGCACCTGGCGATGCGGTTCGCGAACATGGACGCTTTGATCGAGCTGGCGCAGGATCGCGATCTCGTCGTCATCGAGGATTGCGCCCACGCGCATGGCGGCCAGTACAAGGGCCGTGGGGCCGGTTCGATGGGCGACATGGGTTGCTTCAGCTTTCAGTCCAGTAAGCTGATGACCGCGGGCGAAGGCGGCGCCGTTATCACCTCGCGGCTGGAATACTTCGAGCTGCTCCAGTCGTTGACGAATTGCGGGCGCGCCAGTCTTACCGACCGGTTCAAGCGGCGCATTGTCGGCTGGAATTACCGGCTCACCGAGTTCCAGGCCGCTCTCCTGATCGGCCAACTGAAGGCCCTGCCCGAGCAAGCCGCACGACGCGCCCGCAACGCCGCTCTCTTGACTCAGGCTCTGGCCGGCCTGGATGGCGTGCGTCCCTTGCCGCCACAGCCGGGGCTCACGCGCGAGGCCATCTACTGCTACGTATTCAAGTACTCTCCACCCGACGAACGCGTATCCCGCGATCTGTTCGTCGCCGCCCTGGAAGCCGAGGGCATTCCGGCCGACGGGCGCTTTTACGAACCGGTCTATCGCAGCGATCTGTTCCCTGCCCGAGCCGAAGAGTTTCCGCAACTGGCCTTGGGCCGCGATCGCCCGGTGGACTATCGGGAGTGCTGCTGCCCGGTCGCCGAACGGACGGCGTATCGCGAGGCCGTGTGGCTGCCGCAATTCCTTCTGCTCGGCGAGGAAAACGACGTCGCCGACATTGCACGCGCCGTGGCAAAGGTGCTGGAGCATCGCGAAGCCTTAGCTGAAGCCGGCGAAGAGCTGGCGGGCGTGAAGGCCCTGAGCCGGGCTGAACGCCCGCGGGTGGAAAGGCAGCGTAATTACTGAGGGGGTCGCATGTACGTGGCCATGAACAGCGTGACCGTGGGCCGAGTGCCGTGGCCGGAATTCGCGCACCTGGCGCATCGCACCGGCTACCAGGGCGTAGACGTGAATCTGGCGCGCGCCATGGAAGAGGGACTGGACAGCACGCGCGCGCTGCTGGCCGAGCTGAAACTCAAACCTTCCGTAGTCTCGCTCCCGGTCGAGTTCCGTAAAGACGAAGAGGCCTTCCGGCAGTCGCTCGAAAAGCTGGCGCCGGCGGCGCAGTTCGCTCGGTCCATCGGCGCTCCGCGCATGGTCACCTGGATCGAAGCCTCCAGCGACACTCCGAAACCGGAGCTGCGCGAGCGTTACCGCACACGTTTCCGCGCCATTGCTCGCATCCTGGCGCGCCACGAAGTCAGACTGGGATTGGAGTTCCTGGGGCCGCTGCATTTGCGCCGCAGCCGGGCGCACGAATTCATCTGGCGGATGACGGAGATGCTGGAGTTCGCGCGCGAGTGCGGCCCCAACGTGGGACTGCTGCTGGACTCCTGGCACTGGCATCACGCCGGCGCTTCTGTTTCCGACATCCTGGCGGCCGGAAAGCAGGCCATCGTTCACGTCCATGTCGCCGATGCGCCCGATCTGCCGCCCGAGCAGATTCGCGACAACCAGCGACTGCTGCCGGGCGAAGGAGTCATAGACTGGAAGGGCTTCTTCGGCGCGTTGCGAAAGATCGGCTACCGGGATGCCGTGAGCCCGGAGATCTTCGGGCGCTTGAAAGACACGCCGCCCGAAGAGGCCGCGCGCATGGCGCTCGAAGCCACGCTCAAAGTGATGCGAGAAAGCGGTGTGGCCTGATGCTGGATGACCTGCTAACCGAACAACGCAACCCGGCCTCCGAGGGCATTGACGCTCTACCTGCCGAGCAAATCCTCCACATCATCAACCGCGAAGACCACAAGGTGGCGCCAGCGGTCGCAGCCGAAATCCCCAACATCGCGCGAGCCGTAGACGCCATCGTCGAGGCCATGCGGCGCGGCGGACGGCTCTTTTACATCGGCGCAGGCACCAGCGGACGGCTCGGCGTGCTCGACGCCGCCGAGTGCCCGCCGACGTTCAACGTGCCTCCGGACCTGGTCCAGGGGATCATCGCCGGCGGCGAGGCGGCTCTGGCCCGCGCCACCGAAGCCAGCGAAGACGACCCCGAGCTGGGCGCCCGCGATCTGGCGGCGCGCGGTTTCACCAGGGCCGACGTACTGGTCGGCATCGCCGCCAGCGGGCGCACGCCCTACGTTCTGGGCGCCGTCGCGCACGCCCGCAAAATCGGCGCTCTCACCGTGGGCGTAAGCTGCACGCCCGACTCTGAACTGGCCCGCGCGGTGGACATCGCCATCACGCCGCTGCCCGGACCTGAAATCATCGCCGGCTCCACACGCATGAAGGCCGGCACCGCAACCAAGCTGGTGTTGAACATGCTCAGCACCACGGTGATGATTCGCCTGGGACACGTTTTCGGCAATCTCATGGTGAACGTCCAGCCGAAGAATTCCAAACTCCTGGACCGCGCCCGGCGCATCGTGGCGATGACGGTAGGTCTGAGCCCTGAACAAGCTGCGGAGTTGCTGGAGCGCTCGGGACGTCAGGTGAAAGTGGCGATTCTCATGGGCCGCTTGGGGCTGGAGCGCGCGGAGGCCGAAGCGCGCCTGGAAGCCGCAGGCGGCCGGATTTCGGAGGCTCTCCGTGGATAAGTTCGTCGTGATCGGTGGCGCTCGGCTGGAAGGAGAGATCCCTGTCAGCGGGGCCAAGAACTCCGCGTTGCCCGCCCTGGCGGCCACGTTGCTGACCGAGGAACCGGTCATCCTGCACGGCCTTCCCCAGGTCCGCGACATCCGCACCATGGTTCGCCTGCTCGAGCATATCGGCGCGCAGGTGGAGTTCGAAGATGGCACGCTGCGCGTCCAGGCGGCTGCGCTGCGATCGCCCGAGGCCCCCTACGAGTTGGTGAAGACCATGCGAGCTTCCTCCCTGGTCCTCGGACCGCTGGTAGCCCGCGCCGGCAGGGCCCGCGTGTCGCTCCCGGGCGGCTGCGCCATCGGCGCCCGCCCGATCAATCTGCACCTGGCGGGACTGGAACTGCTGGGCGCGCAAATCCGCCAGGAACACGGCTACATCATCGCGGAAGCTCCCAACGGACTCCGCGGAGCGCTGGTGACGTTCGACCGCATCACCGTCACCGGCACCGAGGATCTGCTGATGGCCGCCGCGCTGGCCGAAGGCGAAACCATCCTGGAAAACGCCGCCCGCGAGCCCGAAGTCAGCGACCTGGCCGCGCTGCTCGTCAAAATGGGCGCGGTGATCGAAGGCGCGGGCAGTTCGCAAATTCGGGTGCGCGGCGTCCCGCGCCTGCACGGCGCTGAGCACACCATCATCCCGGACCGAATTGAAGCCGGGACCTTTCTGATCGCCGGCGCGATCACGGGCGGGGACCTGGCGGTCACCGGTTGCATCCCAGAGCATTTGACCGCCTTGATCAACAAACTCCGGCAGACCGGCGCGGAGATTCAGGAAGCCGGACCCAACGCCTTGCGCGTGCGCCGTCCCGGGCGCCTCCAGGCCGCCGACGTCATTACCGAGGAGTATCCGGGCTTCGCCACCGACCTTCAGGCCCAGTACATGGCCCTGGCCACGCAGGCTGAGGGCGTCTCCATCATCACCGAAACGATCTTCGAGAACCGCTTCATGCACGCCCTGGAGCTGATGCGCATGGGCGCCGACATTCGCGTAGAGGGACGCCGAGCCGTGGTCACCGGGCCGCGCGAGCTGACGGGCGCGGCGGTGCTGGCCTCGGATTTGCGAGCCAGCGCCTCGCTCGTGCTGGCCGCTCTGGTGGCCCGCGGCGAAACCCTCATTGATCGCGTCTACCACATTGACCGCGGCTACGAACGCATCGAAGAAAAGCTGTCGCGCGTGGGGGCTCGCATCCGCCGCGTGACGTGAGCAGCCCTCACCGAGGCCACATCAGCAGGAGCTGAACGCTGCGCACCAGGACGTAGCCGAAGACGGCAAACTCGGCCGCACGCACTCCCTTGAGCACGACGCCGCCCATGAATTCAAACCGTAACAACAGCCCGACGACCACTCCGGCAAAGACCCAGTACGGGCTCAGCGATCCCGGAAATCCTTCGGCGTACGCCACGACCAGGACATAGTAGGTCAGCGGCCAGGTCTTCTCCAGCGAGAAGCGCAACCGCACCCAGACCATGACCATCGTCAAGGCCATCAGCGCCAGCGTCAGCGTGTTGAACAGCGTAAAGCGAAAATACATGACGGCCCCTCGCGCCGCCGGCCCTCAGATTGACCATAACACGGCGGGCGCGCGGCGGGAATGCCCCCAGGCCGTTTTCTTGCGGAATTTTCGCCGCCCGACGCGGTCACCGGCTGCCGAGCGCGAATTCGATCCCTGTCGTTCTTCCATTCCCGACCCCGGAGGCCTATACTGGGGGCGGAAGGAGGGGAGGATGAGCCTACCGATATCCACCGTTTTGCTGGCCTCTGCGGCCCTTTCCTTCTACGCCATGGCCGGGGAAATTCCCAGCCTCTCCGGCGCCTGGACCCTGAATGTCGAGAAATCCCGCTGGGGCGACAAGCCCAAGCCCAAAAGCGTCGTGGTCTACATCGAGCACAACGAGCCGGCCCTGAAGTACAAAGGCACTGTGGTGGACGCCACCGGCGAATCGCGTGATTTCAGCCTGGAAGGCGTGATTGACGGCAAGCCCTACCCCGTGGTCGCCAGTTACGGCGAAGGATCCGTAGTCATCCGCCGCGTCAACGAGACCACGATCCAATCCGAGTTCCGCACCCACGATGGGCGTTACGTCGAGACGACTCGCACCCGCATCTCCGGCGACGGGCGAACGCTCACCCGCCGCATCCGTTTGCGCGGTCCTGAAGGGAGCCGCTCCTGGACCGAGGTGTACGAAAAACACTAAGACCCGCAGCCGGAGGATGCAGACGTCGGCTCGGTGAGCAAAGATCACGCCGCTGAGGGTTGCGTCGCCGGCCTGGCGGGATCACGGCTCGCCGGGGCGCGAGCGGCGAAGCTGCTCGCGGATTTCCCGCGGGTCGTCCAACTGCGGCGATGGTTTGGGGTCCAGCGGGTCGCGAGCCTGGGCTGGATCGAAAATCCGTTCATCCACCGGAAGAACATCGTAAGGCGTGAAGTCCGGCTGGTCCGTGAAGCACTCGGCAAGATCTGCCGCAGCGGCATCGAAAAGATTCAGCGGGGGCAGGCCCAGCAGCCGGAAGATGGTCTTCAGCAATCCCGGAAAGCTCGAGTTGACGTGCGAGACATAGTTCTTGCGCGCATAGGGACTGACAACCAGAAGCAGCGTGCGATGGGAGTCAATGTGATCCACCCAACCCTGCGCATCGTCTTCGGTGATGAAGATCGCCATCTGTGGCCACCAGGGGCTGCGAGACAGAAACGCGACAATGCGCCCGAGAGCATAGTCGTTATCCGCCATGAATGAGGCTTCGAAAGGGTAGCCGTCCTCGGGCCGCGGGCGCGCCAGGTGATCGTTCGGCAGATGGATGTAGATGAAGCGAGGGAACGGCCGGCCTCCCTTGACGTAGAGCCGCTCGATTTCGGCAATGAACTGATCCGCCCGGTACTGATCCGGGATGTTCATGTTGAACTGTGGGTAATCCCGCGACGTGTTGCGGTAGAGCGGCTCGGGCATCGGCACGTTGGTCAGATAGCGGGCGCCGGTGGGCTTGAAGCCCGGCTGCTCGAAGACCCCGGCTAGCTCGAAGCCCTCGCCGTAATTGCGGAACGAGACGCCGTGGCGCTCCAGGTGATGCCAGAGCGCTCCGGCCTCCAGTTGTTCTTCGGGGTGCAGGGAGGAGTTGCTCTGCGGGAAGGCCAGCCGGCCCGGGGCCGTGGTGGGCAGGCGAAAATCCTTCTGCCCGCCGTAGGCCGCCATGAGCGAGCTCTCGGTCCAGGCGTTGGGGTAGGAGCCGACCAGCCAGTGATGCCCGTCCACGCTGACCTCGGAATCCGCATAAAAGTTATCGCTAAAGCAAAAGCGTTCCGCGAGAGCGTGGTGGTTCGGAGTGATGTTCACGTTGCGATAGATCAGACGCGAGACCACCGTGCGGCGCTCGGAGGCCACCTCGCCCCAACGACCGAAGCGCGCCAGAGTCACCAGGCCGGCCACCTTACCGTTAGAAGCGTACTGGATGTCGCCGAAGACTTCGTCGAAGGTGCGGTTCTCTTTGACGATCAACACCACATATCGGATCTGCCCGGGCAGGGCCGCAGGCGGCTTCCTGGCGGGCACGAAGCCGTTGAACTCCATCACCCGGCGTGTGGCGCGACGAAGCTCGTCTTCGCCCGGCAGCGCAAAGATCGAGATCGTGCCGCGACGGAACGAGCCGTGGAAGCTCTCCGCTCCGCTGCGCTCGTGATTGGGACCTGTGCCCAGACCCTTGGCGTTCACCACAAAGACCGTATCCTCGCGCAGCGCCACGCGCGTGGGGAACCAAGCCGCAGGCAGATGCCCCCGAACCTTCATCTGCCGCGTGTCAATCACGCCGATGGCGTTGATGCCCGCTTCAGCCACCAACAACCATCCGCTCGGCTCGTGATACGCCAGCCCCACGGGCAACACGCCGCGCAAGCCTTCCAGTCCCGGAATGCGAATCGGTATGGTAGCTTTGACCCGGCCGGTAGCCGCCTCGATCACCGTAATCGAGTCATTGTGACCGTTAGAGACGTAGACGTGGCCCCCGCCGACCACGACGCCGGACGGGCTGCTTCCGCCCAGACTGCCCTGACCGAACGGCAGGCCCGTGCGCACGAAGCTTTCCACGCGCGGCGCCGTGGGATCCTCCAGGTTCACCACGGCTACCGAATTGGATTCCGGGGCGTTGGGATCGCCCAGCCCGGGCACATCCACCGGACCCCGCGCCGTCTCGCGCCGGGCTCCGCTGACAGCCTCCGGCGATGGGAAGCCGAATGCCGGAAACGGCAGCCCGGTCTCCCGCGGGTTCTTGGGATCCGCCCCCGGAATCACGCGGTATTCGAACATGCCCAGGTTGGCCACCCAGGCTTTGCGTCCGTCCGGCGAGAGCGCCAGCGAGAAAGGCAGTCTCCCCACGCGGACGGAAGACACAATACGGTGCTTGCGCACGTCAATGCCCACCAGCCGGAAGTTGGCCTGATCCAGGACCCACAGCAGACCCCGGCCGCGATCCAGCGCCAGATCGCCCGTGTAGCTGTCCTGATAGCCGTCCCCATCCAGCCGGTAGATCCGCTTGACGTCGCCGGACTTCGGATCCACAACCCGCACCCTCCCCGAGTTGCCCTCGGAGGCGTAGAGCGTGCGCTCATCGCCGAAGGCCAGGCCCATGAAGACGCTGCGCCAGTCCTCCTCCGGTTCCGGTTCGCCAGCTTTGCGCACCGGCACGACCAGGTGACGCGTGCGCCAGTAGGCGCCGTCCCGCTCGAGCACGGTGAGTGAATAGCGACCGGGACCGCCGTTGGCGGAGACCACCATCCGACCGCTGGGACTGACGGCCAGACCGAACGGCCCGGGCCCGGTCGTGTACTGGCGTCCGGTGGGTTCGATGATTCTTCCGCCCGGCAGGATTGTCTGAGCTCCAGGTCGGCGAAGCGCATATCGTGTCCCGGCAGGCGGCGCGTAGTCAACAGCCGCCGCCAAGACGAGTAGGATTGCCGCCAAAATGGTCATGGGTTCGATTCCCGGCCCACGGCCCGCGCCGCGGGCCACGCATCTTAGCGATCATTGTATGCTACGGGAGGCTTTCGATGAATCGGAGATCGTTCTTTCAAAGCATGAGCGTGGCGGCCATGGCGGCTTCGGCGCAAGCCGCGCCGCAGAAGACGCGCTTTTACACGCTCGAAAACTTCTATTTGAAAAACGGCACGCAAATGGGTCGGTTGCACGAGTTCTGGAGCAAGACCTGTTTGCCCGCGCTCAGCAAGCTGCACTCGGGACCGGTGATCTTGCTCGAAGCCCTGGTCGCGCCTCACATGCCTCAGTACGCCGCCATCGTCGGCTACCGCTCGCTGGCCGAGATCGAGAAAGTGCGGAACCAGTTAGAGGCGCTGCCGGAGTTCCAGAGAGGTCTTGCCGAATGGGAACGCGATCCCGAGCCGCCCTACGAACACTACGCGACCTCGCTGCTGGAGGCCACCGATTATTCTCCCGAGATCACGCCTTTGGATCCGCCGCCCAAGACGCCGCGTATCTTCGAGCTGCGGACCTACCATTCGCCGACCCGCCGCCAGCTCCGCGCCCTGCACGAGCGGTTCGCCGGACCGGAAATCAAAATCTTTCACCGCACGGGCGTGCATCCCGTGCTCTACAGCACCATGATCTACGGCGCCAATCAACCCAACCTCACCTACTTGATCCCCTTCGAAAATCTGGCCGCGCGCGAGAAAGCCTGGGCTGCCTTCGGCGCGGACCCGGAGTGGATCAAGGTTCGCAAGGAGTCCGTGGAGCAACACGGTCAGATCGCCAGCGTGATCCAGATCTGGTTGTTCCGGGCGACGGCCTACTCGCCGATTCGATGAAGTTCGGCTGGGCTGAAGGCGGGCCGGAAACCGAGGGTGCGATCCCGCGGGATTCGCCGCCGGGAGGCGGCTGCGCTCGGGCCGCGCTTCAAGAATTCGAAGACGCCGTGAGGGGGCCGAGTTTGGTTTCCGTAGCAGCCGCCCAGCGTTGGATGACGGCCCAGAGATCCTCGCGCCGAACCGGCTTCGCCAGATAGTCGTCCATCCCGGCGGCCAGGCAGCGCTCGCGATCGCCCACCATCGCGTTGGCGGTCAACGCCACGATGGGGGTATGGCGGCGGCCGGCCTCCCAGCGCCGAATTTGGATGGTGGCCTCCAATCCGTCCATGTTCGGCATCTGCACGTCCATCAGCACCAGGTCATAGCAAGCCTTACGAACCGCCTGGACCGCCTCCGCGCCATCGCTGACTGCTTCCGCCGTGCAGCCCGCTTGTTGCAGCATCTTTAGCGCTATCTTCTGGTTGATCGGATTGTCCTCCGCCAGCAAGATGCGGAAGCGGCCGGCAGCCACCGACGTGGCCTCGCGGCGGCCGGCCGGCGGCGGGGCTTCCTGCGGGGCCTTCGCCATTTCCACCGTGAACCAGAAAGTGCTTCCACAACCGGGCCGGCTCTCCACCCCGATCCGGCCGCCCATCCGTTCGACAAGCTCCTTGGAAAGGGCCAGACCCAGGCCCGTACCGCCGTAGCGTCGGGTGCTCGAACCATCGCCCTGCACAAAGCTCTCGAACAGCAGGTGTTGCCGGGCGGGCTCGATCCCGACGCCCGTGTCCTCCACGGCGAAGTACAGCACGGCACGGTCCTCGCTTTCGGCTTGCGTGGCCGCGCTCACGCGCACGAAGCCGCGCTCGGTGAACTTCACGGCATTGCCCACCAGATTCAACAAGACCTGACGCAGACGCCCTGCGTCTCCGATGAGCCGGCGGGGTAATCCGAGTTCAAGCCGGCAACTCAGCTCCAGACCTTTGGCCTCGGCCTGCACGCGCAGCAGATCGGCTACGCCGCGCACCACAGCCACCGGATCGAAGGGCGCCTGCTCGAGCCGCAGACGCCCCGCTTCGATCTGCGAGAGATCGAGCAAATCGTTGATGAGCGCCAGCAGTGTTTCGGCCGATTCCGCGACGGCATGGGCGCATTCGCGCTGCTGATCATCCAGCCGCGTGCTCAACAGAAGCTCGGTCATGCCCAGAATGCCGTGCAGGGGAGTCCGCATCTCGTGACTCACGTTGGCCAGGAAGCGACTCTTGAGTTCGATGGCCTGGCGGGCGGTGGCCAGAGCGGCCCGCAGTTCGGCATTGGCGCGTTCCAGCTCGCGAGCCTGCTGTTCCAGCTTCTCTCGGGCCTGTTGCCGCTCCGTGACGTCCAGCAGGGCCGTCCGAATCCCGATGATCCGGCCCTCGGCGTCGCGGATCAGGTTCTCGTGCACTTCGGCGATCACATCTCTGCCGTCGCGGCGGCGATAGACTCGCAGGAAAGGCGCCAGGGGCTGCCGGCCTGCCAGCTTGCGCTCCACAGCTCGACGACTCTCTTCCCGTGCCCCGGGGGCCACGAACTCCCAGACCGGCCGGCCCAGCATTTCGCAAGGACTCAGGGCGAGCAACTGGCATTCCGCTCGGTTGACGCGGCGCACGATTCCGTGGCGGTCAATCTCGTGGTAGGCCACCGGCGCATCGTCGAACAGACTCTGGTAGGCCTGCTGGTTCTCCAGCATCCTGCGCCGCAGCCGGCGGCAGGTCCAGGCCGTGATCCCCGCGCATAGGGCCGCAAACGTCAGAGCCAGAACCAGGAGCGACATCATGGGCTCGCGCACAGGAACGAATTCGTTTCGCCCTTGCTCTCAGATCGGATTGCCGCGGAAAAAGTTTAGAGGCTGGAGAGACTTACATCCGTCCGTGGCGTCGGCAAGCTTGCAGTCGGCGGCCGGCAGGCCCGGCTCAGCCGGGCAGCATCTTCGCGATGTCGTTGTAAAGAACAAACACGACGACCGCCATCAGAAACACGAAGCCCAGCTTGAAGACCGCTTCGCGCACGGCCTGGCTCAGCTCCCGCCGCATCGCCATCTCGATGAGCAGCAATAGGATGACGCCGCCATCCAACACCGGGATGGGCAGCAGGTTGAAGACCGCCAGGTTCAGGCTCACCACGGCCATCAGGAAGACAAAAGAAGGCAGACCCTCGCGCGCGGCCTCCCCTGACAGGCGCGCGATTCCAATGGGGCCCTCGATAGACTTCGGCGAAAGTCGCCTCTCGATGATGCCGCGCAGGAACTGAAAGATCAAAGTGGCGTGTTTGAGGTTGTGGCGCACACTCTCGCGCAGCGCTTCGGGAAAAGGCAATTGCACCACCACCGTGCGGTGAGAGGGCTCGACCCCGATCATCCAGCGCGGCGTGCCGTCCAGATTGGTGTAGACCGGGTGCACCACCACACTCTCCCGGCGGCCCTCGCGCGCGTATTCGATGGTCACCGGCTTGCCGCCGCTGGCCCGGATGACCTCCTGCAACCGATAGCGCGAGCGGATCGGCCGGCCATCCACGCTGATCAGGACGTCGCCGCGCCGCAGGCCGGCTTTCTCGGCAGGCATGCCCGGCGTCAGATTGGCGATCTGAATCTCGCTTTGCTCAGCCCAGCCCGCATACCCCAAACCGCTGCGCTCTTCCAGGGTCGGCGTCACCCAAACCCAAAACTGCTTTCCCTCGCGCTCGACCTTGACGCTCAACGGCCGATTGGCGTTGGAAACTTCTTTGAGAACGACGTCTTCCCAACTCGGTTCACTGATCTCGGCGATCCGGACGATACGATCACCCTCGCGCAATCCCGCCCTGGCAGCCGGCGAATCCGGGAAGACGTGCCCGATGACCGCCTGTTGCAGCGACTCCGACGGTTTCTCATACCGCACCATGAAGAGTCCGGTCAGCAAGGCCACGGCCAGCAGCACGTTCATGGAAGGTCCGGCCAGCACGATGATCAGCCGCTGCCAGCGCGGCTTGGCCAGGAAGGCGCGCGGATCGTTAAGCGCCTCTTCGCCGGGCTGCTCGCCCGCCATCTTCACGTAGCCCCCGAACAGGATCAAAGAAAAACGGAAGTCGGTCTCCCCACGTCGAAAGCCGAACAGTCGCGGTCCGAACCCGAAGCTAAAAGTTTCGACGCGGACGTCAAACCGGCGCGCCGCCCAGTAATGACCGAGCTCATGAACCAGGATCATGACCCCGATCAGCACAATCAGCCACCAGAGATTTTCAAAAAACGTCATGACGGATTCTCAAACTCTCACGGCCGAGCGCCGAAGGCCGCTCGCGGCGCGTCGGCGAACTAACTCAGAGGCGATCCGGCGGGCCTCGCCATCGGCTTCCAACACTTCCGCTACCGTGGCCGGCTGCCGCGCAGGCGCCCGCGCCAATGTCTCCTCTACAATCTCACTGATCGCCGGAAACGGAATTTCCTCGGCTAGAAAGGCGCTCACGCCGACCTCATCGGCAGCGTTCAGCACGCAGGGGGCCGCGCCGCCAGCCTCCTGAGCCTGATACGCCAGCTTCAGCAAGGGGAATTTCGCCGTATCCGGAGGATAGAACTCCCAGGTTCGCGCCTGACTCCAGTCCAGCCGCGGCACCGGAGCTGAGGCGCGATCCGGCCAGGTGAGCGCGTATTGGATGGGCATGCGCATGTCGGTGGCCGAAATCTGAGCCATCACGCTGCCGTCGCGGAACTCGACTAAGGCGTGCACGGACGACTGAGGATGGATTAGCACCTCCACCTCGCGCGGGCTTAGATCGAACAGCCAGCAGGCTTCAATGACCTCGAAGCCTTTGTTCATGAGCGTGGCCGAGTCAATCGTGATGCGTTTGCCCATTTTCCAGGTCGGATGCCGCAGAGCCTGTTCCGGCGTCACCGTCGCGAGCCGTTCCTTGGGAGTGTCTCGGAATGGCCCCCCCGAAGCCGTCAGGATGATGCGGGTGACCTCGCTGCGGCGGCCTGCCCGCATGCACTGGTGCACCCCGTTGTGCTCGCTATCTACGGGGATCAGCTCGGCGCGCGCAGCTCGCGCCGCCTCCATGACCAGTTTACCGCAGGCCACCAGAACCTCTTTGTTTGCCAAACCGATCCGCTTGCCCCGCCGTACCGCCTCGTAGGTCGCCTCCAGTCCGGCAACTCCCACGATGGCCGACATCACGAAGTCCACCTCGGGCGCGGTGGCGGCCCGAACGCGACCCTGCGGACCCCAGTCCAGCTCGGGAAGCGCGGTCCCCGAGGCGCCGGCCTGCCGCAGGCGCTCGCGAAGCTCGTCCCTGAGGGCTTCGGATTCCACCACCACCAGCCGCGGCCGAAACTCGAAGACCTGAGTGACCAACAGATCCAGGTTTCGGCCCGCAACCAGGGCAAACACTTGAAAATGCTCGGGTTGGCGGCGAATGACGTCCAGCGTGCTGGTTCCGATCGAGCCCGTGGAACCCAGGATGCTGACGCGCTTCATCACCAGGTGAACGCTCCTGATGATAGCATGCCTGGAATCTCGCGGTGTGGAGCGGATCGCCGCGTTCGAGTTTGTTGGGGGGGCGCCGGGGAGGTTTTTGCTTCAGGGGTCTTTATGTTAGAGGTTAGTCTCGCTTTGGTGGGAGTTGCCTCCCCGGCTTGATTCTAATTTTAGAATACCTCGGACCGGATTGCAACAAGATTTTGTATTTTTTTGGCCCTGGGCGCCGGCTCCCGGTCTGTCGGAGCATGTTGTTGATTCTAAAGGGGCGCTTCCCCAGCGATTTCGCCTCCCGCCCCGGATGCCTTGGGCTACAATCCAGTTGGAGGTTCCATGCCGCATCAAAAGGACCTGCACGAAGGGGTTCGGCCGCCGACGGCGGTGCTCACCCGCGGTTTTGACCCGCGCCTTTCGGTCGGTAGCGCTCGCCCGGCCGTGTTTCGCAGCTCAACGTATGTTTTCTCCAGCCCGGAAGCGGCCGAGCGCGCTTTCCAGATCGCCGGCGGCAAAGCACATCCGGGAGAAGGCGAGGATGTCGAGCTCATCTACTCCCGGATCAATCATCCCAACGCAGAAATCCTCGAAGACCAGATTGTCCCCCTGGAGGCGGGCGCTCGGGAGGCGGCGGTGTTCAACTCAGGGATGGCGGCAATTATGACTGCGTTCCTAACCTTCCTCCGCCCCGGGTCGGCCTTGATCTACACGATGCCGAACTACGGCGGCACGCGACACTTGATCCGCGAGTTCCTGGAACCGTTCCAGATCACCGGACTCCCGGTCCTCGCCGGACGGGGCGCGGAACTGGATGAGGCGATCAGCCAAACGCGGAATCTCGGAGTCATCTTTATCGAGACCCCCGCCAATCCCACCATGGTCATGACCGACATTGCCAGGGCCGCCGAAGCGGCCGCCCGTCACCCCAACCGCCCCCTGGTGATCGTGGACAACACCTTCCTGGGACCCACCTTCCAGCACCCTCTGCTGCTGGGTGCGGATCTGGTCCTGTATTCCGCAACCAAATATCTGTCGGGATTCAGCGACATGCTGGCAGGGGTGGCGCTGGCCCGAGACCCGGAGCTAATCGGACGGATGCGTGCGCAGCGCATCCTTTTCGGCAACATCTTACAACCGGATGAATGCTGGTTGCTCGATGGACGCCTGCCCACGGTGCCCTTGCGCATGAATCGTCAGAGCAAAAACGCCCAGCGCATCGCCGAACGCCTCGTGGAGCACCCCAAAGTGAAAAGGGTGCACTATCCCACGCTGTATACGGATGCCGAGCAGATCAAGATTCGCCTGGCGCAATGTCAGCATCCGGGCGCCATCTTTTCCATGGAGCTGGAGGGCGGACGTCGAACCGCCTTCGAGTTCTTGCGGCGCTTGAAGATCGCTCGGAATGCGGTTTCCCTGGGCGGGGTCGAGACGCTGGCCTGTCATCCCAGAACCACGACCCATTCCAGTCTTTCGCCCGAGGAACTGGACCGCTGCGGCATCAGCGAAGGGCTGGTGCGCATCTCCGTGGGCATCGAAGACTGGCACGATCTGCTGGCCGACTTCGAGCAGGCGCTGGACGGGGCCTGAAGAAACTCAGTCCAGCAGCCAGCGCCACACCGTGTTCGTCAACGCGTGGGCCACCATGGCGGCGCGTATGCCTTGCCCCTGCTGGTAGGCGCGGCCGTAAAAATACCCTGCCAGGGCCGCCACCAGCGCGAAAGGCCAGTTCGGGAAGCCGCGAAACGGCAGGTGCGCCAATCCGAAGAGCACGGAGCTCAGCAGCAAGGCCCGGCGGGCGTCGGCTAACCACTCCGTAAGCCAGCCTTGCAGCAAGCCGCGGAAAAAGAATTCCTCCGACAGGGCGACCCCCCACAGCATCCCCAAAAAAGTCCCCGCAAAAAGAGCGAAGTGGGCTGCGGTGGCCAGCGGCTTGGGATCCCACCGGGTGAGGCCGGTTAGCCACGCCAACGCCGTCCCGAGCGGCAGGAAAAACAGGAACTGGCGGATCCCGATTAACCACTCTCGAGTGCTCGGCCACCAGCCGAAGCCGACGCGCTCGGCGCCACGCAGCACCAGCGCGCTGAGAATCCCCAAGCGGATCCACATCAGATGCCCCAGCGCTTCCATGGGGAGCCGTCTGAGAGGTCGAGCATAAAGCGGTTCCCACAGCCTGAAGAGCACTACCGCCGCCGCCAGTGCAAGGAAGCCCAGGTCCGTCCATCGGCGTCGGGGCAGAATGACATACCAGAAGCAGACCGACGCCGCCAGGATCAAAATGGCGACCAGCGCGTCCGCCCGGAAGCGCCCGGACGCAGGCGCATACAGCAAATACGAGAGCGGCGCCGATAGCGTCAGCGCCAGCGCGCAAACCCAACGAGGCAGAGCCGCCAGCCTGCGCCGCACGCCGGCGAATGCGGGCGCGGCATAAAGCATCAGTTCCAGGAGCCAGGCAGCCGCCACCCACGTCAGGATGCCCGGCGTCGCTTCCAATTCCCTCAGCAGCGGCAATCGCAGCTATCTTAGCAACCGCGGCCGGGCGCGGGCATGGCCGACTCTGTTGCTTCGGGGCCAACGAACGTCTATGCTGAGTTGGGAAGGAGGCAGCACCGTGGTGGATCGCAGGAAGTTTCTGAGCGCCGCGGCCGCGGCGGCCGTGGGCGCGCAAGCAAGCAGCCAACTGGCCCTGGAGGGCGGCGCGCCGGTGCGGCAGACGCCTCTCCGGGCCGACTACTGGGGACCGCAGTATTACGACGAGAAGGAGCGCCAGGAGCTGGTAGACGTGCTCGAGACCGGGCGGCCCTTCCGCTGGTACGGCAGGGGCACTCAGCCGCCGATGAAGGTGGCGACTTTCGAGAAGGAATTCGCCGCTCGCATGCAGACCCGCTATGCGCTGGCCGTCACCTCGGGCACCGCAGCCCTGCAATGCGCTCTGGCGGCGCTGGAGGTCGGGCCGGGTGACGAAGTGATCTTGCCCGCCTGGACCTGGCACTCCTGCTATAGCGCTATCGTCCACGCGGGCGCCCTGCCGGTCTTCGCAGAGATTGACGAGTCCTTCAACATTGATCCCAACGACATCGAGAGCAAGATCACGCCGGCCACCAAGGTCATCATGGCTGTCCACTTGCAAGGGACGCCCGCCGATCTGGATCCCATTTTGAAGATCGCGCGCAAGCACAAGCTGCGTGTTCTGGAAGACTGCGCGCAAAGCGTGGGCGGCGATTACAAAGGCAAGCCGCTGGGTTCGCATGGCGACATCGGCATCTACAGTCTCCAGTTGAACAAGACCATCACGGCGGGCGAAGGCGGGGCGGTGGTGACCAACGACGTGGTGCTGTTCGAGCGCGCCGCCCGTTTCCACGACCTGGGCGGGCTGCGGGAACTGCACGAACGTGTGGTCGGCAAGCCCCAACTGGATTGGTTCTCGGGCCTCAACTTCCGCATGAACGAGTTCTCCGGCGGTGTGCTGCTGGCCCAGCTTCGCAAACTGGATGCCATCGTGGCCGCGGTGCGAACCAACGCTCGCCGCGTCTATGAAGGGATTCGCGATCTGCCGGGCATCCGCTTCCGCCGCCAGCCGGATCCTGCCGGAGAGCTCGGCGCTGCCGTGTTCATTGATCTGGGAACGCGTGAGCGCTGCGACCGCTTCCTGAAAGCCATGCGCGCCGAGGGTGTGCCGGCCAGCAGGCCCAGCGGCTCAGTGATTTTGCCCACGTTGCCCTACGTGATGAAGAAGGTCACCGTGCACCCGAACTGGCCTTCGTTTACGAGCGATCGCGGGCGCTCCATCCAGTACGGGCCTCAGATCTGCCCGCGCACCATTGACATCCTGGGACGGTTCGCGGGCGTCTCGATGGATCCGAAGTTCACCGAGCAGGATTGCCGGGACATCGTGGCGGCTATTCGCAAGGTCTACCCGGCGGTGATGCGCGCCTAGTGCTGCCGCATTGGCTGGAGGAAATCCGGCGCGATAACACCAGCGGCGCAGTTGCGCTGGCCGCGAAGGCAGCCCGGGAGCTGGCCGAGTGGGCCGCTTGCAGCCGTTCCTTTGACGAGCTCATCCGGGTGGGGCGGGAACTCGTGCGCGCCCAGCCCCGCATGGCGCCGCTGGTCAATTTGGTTGCCGCGGTGCTGGAAGCGGGGCCGAGGGCGAGCGAGGCCGCCCGGGCGTTCCAGCGTCGCCTGGAGGAAGCGACGCAGGCCGTGGCGCGCCACGCTGCGAGCCTGATCGCCGATGGCGACGTGGTCCTGACGCACTCCTTCAGTTCGACCGTCCTCGCGTCCCTGCGCGAAGCTCAGCAGAGCGGGCGCTGCTTCTCGGTCATCGCCACCGAGTCGCGCCCGATGCGCGAAGGCGTGTTTCTGGCGCGCGAGCTGGCGGCCATGAGCGTTCCGGTGAGGCTGATCGTGGATGCGGCAGCAGCCCTGGCGCTAGCCGAGGCGCGTCTGGTGCTGGTTGGGGCCGATGCCGTCTGCGTCGAGGGGCTGGCCAACAAGATCGGCACGCGCATGCTCGCGCTGGCTGCCGCGCAGCAGGGCGTGCCCATGTACGCGCTGGCGACCGGCGATAAGTTCCTGCCGGCGGGTTACCGACTTCCGCCCGAGGAGCCTCACGCGGCGAGCGAGGTCCTGGAAGAAGAGGCGCCGGGCGTTTCCATCGTGAACTACTACTTCGAGCTCACGCCGCTGGAACTCTTCACCGGGATTGTCTCCGAGGAAGGCGTGCTGCGTCCCGACGAAGTGAGAGAGCGCCTGGCATGTAAAGCGCTGGATCCGGCGCTGTTGGGAGAATGAGCCTCCTCCGGAGGCCGCCTGTGACCGCCGCGCGCCCTCGGGGCCGACAAGGCAGGGCGTCTCAATACTCGCGGTCGGTCAGGATGCCGGGTTGCGGCACGGGGTAACGTCCATCGGGTCCCGCTTGCAGCGGCGCCGGTCCCTCGGGCGTCAACTTGTCAACATCCGGAGCGAACTCGTGCGGGCAGTTGAGCATCTGCTCGTAAGTGACGATCCGTCCGGTGTGCGCGGCCATGCGGCCCATCGAGGTCACCAGGCTGGCTTCTGTTCCCCGCCTGACTTCGTTGAAGGGCAGATCCTTGCGGATGGCCTCGATCAAGTCGTCCCAGTGCCACTGGTAGGGCGACTTCTCCGGTTGCGGAAACGCCCACACCAAATTGGGGTCTTCCGGCAGCGGCAGATCCTTGCGGCTTTCCACGCGCGGGATGCGGTGCCCTTTGTAAATGCGCGTCATGCCGGGCGTGTGGCCCAGCGTCGAGATCACAGCGGAGCCTTTAGTGCCGTGAGCGTAACTGGCGAACTCGTCGCGACAGCCCTTCATGTTGCGCCCGTCAAAATACAGCCGTGTGCCGTCGGGAAACTCGAACTCCACCGAGTAGACGTCGAAATTCTGATCCACCGAGTCGCCGCGATAGTGACGTCCGCCGACGGCGTGCGCCGCCACGGGCCAGGAGCCCTTCATCCAACTGCATTCGTCAATCTGGTGGATGTAGTAATCGCTGAACACCCCGCCGCTGGCCCACAGGAAGGCGTGAAAGCGTTGGACCTGATACATGACCTCGCTCACTCCTGCGGGCTTCGGAGGCGCGGTGCCGCCGCCCTGTCCCATGCGGTAGGCGCGCAGCGCGATGATCTCTCCGATCTGTCCGGAGCGGATGCGATCGTACAGCTCCTGCCGCGCCCGACAGTGGCGCACCATCAGGCCCACGGCCACCTTCAAATTCGCTCGTTCGGAACGCTCGGCCAGTTCGAGCATGCGCCGTGACGTGGGCCCGTCCACGGTGACCGGCTTCTCCATGAAGCAGTGCAGGCGCTTCTGGATGGCGTAAGCGAAGTGCACCCAGCGAAACGCAGGCGGCGTAGCCAGGATCACCACACCGCCGGGCTTGAGAGCATCCATGGCGTGGCGGTAGGCCTCGAAGCCCAAGAAACGGCGCTCCGGCGGAACATCCACCTGGGTCGGGAAGCGCGATTGCAGCTTGTCCAGGCTGCTATTCAGCCTATCCGGGACTACGTCGGCCATCGCCACGAGCTTGATCGGGCCGTTTTGAACCGACAAGGCGTTGGCGGCCGCGCCTGTTCCCCGGCCGCCGCAGCCCACCAGAGCGACCGGAATCGTGTTGTCCTCCGCGGCATGGACCGCGGGCAGCGTCACGCCTGCCAGGGCGGAGACCGCCCCCGCGGCCCCGGCCGTGCTCAAGAACTGGCGCCGCGAAGCAGCGCCGGTGTGGTTGTCACTCATGACGACCTCCTTCGTCAAAACGTGAGCATACTCTAGAAGCGCGGTCGTCTGGTGAGAGAGCCAGACCGCAAGTGCGCCGATCGCGTCGCCCGACCGGCTGGGGCCTCGGCGCGCGAGGGCCTCTACGCCCCGAGTACGCGCACCAACCGCAGCAGCTCGTCGTCGGAGGTGTCGTTGGGAACCGAGCAGCCGGGCGCCAGGATGAACTTCGGTCCCGCCGCTTCCTGGGCCTCATGCCATTGCCGGCGCAACTCCTCCTCGCTCAGACGCCGAAAGTTGCGTTCGTCGAGTCCGCCCATCAACGGGCCGGAATAACTGCGGCGCACCTCGGAAATGGGGACGCCGGTGGCGTGCGTCGAATAGTGGATCACGCGCGCCAGCCAGCCCTTGTAGAAAAGATCCAGGTATACGTTTTCCCCGTGCAGGTGCAGGATGTTCAGAGGCGCCTGCCGCACGGCCTCGAGCAACGCCCTGTCGAAGGGCTCGCTGAACTTCTGGTAGTCCTCGCGCGAAAGCGCCTTCGCGTCGGCGTTGGCGATGGCCAGAAAAATCCCGGCCGCGCCGGAGCGCAGCGCCAGTCGCGCGTGATGGATCTGCGAGCGATTGATGGCTTCCAGGGCGTCCAGTAGCGCTTGCGGTTTCTCGCGCATCAGGCGGCGCACTTCCTCGGGCGATGAGATTTTCTCGGCCTGGTTCCAGGAGTTGAAGATCGTCTCGACGAAGTAGGCGCGCCCGGCAAGTCCCTGGCGGATGATCTGGAGAGCCCGGATCTGCTCGGGGAAGGGATTGGTGTGCACCACCGGTTCCCACCAAGCGCCTCGGGGCCTGGGGTAAGGAAAGTCCGACATCACCTTCACCAGGTCGGTTCGGAACTTGCGGTGGAAATCGAGGGTGGCGCGGGCGTGACGCTCGCCGGGGTATTTTTCCAACCCGAAGTGATACCAGAAGCTGAACGGCGGTCGGTCCACTTCGGCCCCGGCCAAAGCTCGATCCACGCGCTGGCGCGGCGGGAACTTCGCGGGCGCGGCAGCGGCCGCGGCGCTCATCAGAAACCGACGTCGCGAAAGCATCAAGCCTCCTGGTGGTGACGGATTTCAACCGGCGCCAACGTGGCCGGCAGCAGCTTTCCCGGATTCAACATTCCCTGCGGATCAAACGTCCGCTTGACGCGGGCGAAGGTCTCCAGCGTGTCGGGGTCGAACATCAAAGGCATCAAGTCGTTCTTCTCCATCCCCACGCCGTGCTCGCCGGTGATCGTGCCGCCCAGCTCGACCGAGCGGCGTAGAATTTCCGCCGCCGCGGCGCGCGCTTTCTCCAGCTCCCCGGGACGCCGGGCGTCGAAAAGAATGATGGGATGCAGATTGCCGTCGCCGGCATGAAAAATGTTGCTGATCACCAGACCATAGCGCTCGGAAACCTCGTGGATGTAGCGCAAAGCTGCGGGCAACTGCGTGCGAGGCACCACGCCGTCCTGCACCAGATAAAAAGGACTGACGCGCCCGATGGCCCCGAAAGCGTTTTTGCGGCCCTTCCACAGCAACTCGCGCTCGGCCGGCGAGCGGGCCATCCGCACCTGGCGCGCCCGGCAAGCCCGGCAGATCTCCTGCGCCTGCGCGGCCTGCTCTTCCACCGCCTCGCGGAGTCCTTCCAGCTCGATCAGCAGCACGGCGGCTGCGTCCTTGGGATAGCCGGCGCCGGTGGCTTCCTCGACCATCCGCAACATCACGCCGTCCAGCATCTCCAGAGCCACGGGCGTGATGGCCCGGGCGGTCATCTCGCTCACCGTGCGCCCGGCGTCTTCGGCCGAATCATAAATGGCAAGAAGTGTTTTAACGTGCTCGGGTTGCCGCATCAACCGCAGCACAGCCTTGGTCACCAGCGCGAGCGTTCCCTCCGAACCCACCAGCAAGGCGGTCAGATCGTAGCCCGGCAGGTCGGCTTCCCGGCCGCCGGCGGCGACCACCGTGCCGTCGGCGAGCACCACTTCCAGGCCTCTCACATGGTTGGTCGTCACGCCGTAAGCCAGCGTGTGCGGACCGCTGGCGTTCTCAGCGATGTTGCCGCCGATGGTGCAGGCCCGCTGGCTGGAAGGATCAGGGGCGAAGAAGTATCCGCGCCCCTGGACCGCCAGCGAAACCTCCAGATTCGCCACGCCGGGTTCCACCACCGCCAGCTCGTTCTCCAGATCCAGCTCGAGGATCCGGTTCATCCGGGTGAAGGCCACCACCAGGCCGCCCGCCGCAGGGACCGAGCCGCCGCTCAAGCCCGTGCCGGCGCCTCGCGCCACCAGCGGGATGCCGTACTCACTTGCAAGGCGCGCCACCGCGGCGACTTCGGCGGTGGTGCGCGGGAAGACCACCATATCGGGCCGGCCCCTGTCCACGCTGCCGTCGTACTCATACAGCATGAGATCTTCGGGCCGGTCCAGATAGCCCC
>FWPU01000397.1_pt1 | contig 140242 bp, 111 predicted proteins | sample 2228361 | NCBI WGS metagenome assembly FWPU01 (sample SAMEA103939777, study PRJEB20133) | metagenome | reverse complement strand
GCGCAGCGCCGAAAATCCACGCTGGTGGCGGCCTTCTGGAAACAAGCGGATTGGAGCTTCTAAACTAACTATATTATGCAAGCGCCAGTAAAGCTGCTCCCGACCATGGCCAAGGAGTGCCGCAAATACGGCTTGGCGCTGATCGTCGCGTCGCAGGAAGCGCGGGATTTCGATGCCGGCCTGTTCGCGCCGTTGCCAATTAACTGGTCCTGCGGCGTGACGGACGCGGACGCCCGGGCGATGGCACGGAACGCGGCGTCTTCCGATCAGTAGCGCCGCGTTGCGGATCGGCTCAAGAACCTGCCGAAGTTCGAGGCGTTGTTCTTTGCCGAAGGGCAACGGCTGCCGGTGCAGGTGCGGTTGGCGCGGGATGAACTTTCTTGAGTCGGGTTCGGTTTCGTCCGGCCCGGGATCGGTGGTATAACCGGTATCGCCTTCTCCAGAATCGGCGGACGGAATCACCCCCGCAGTTGTTGCTTGAGCGGTCCGGTCATTCCACACCCCGCATGGGCAGGGCCGTCGGCGCGGGGCGTCTCGGGATTGGCAAGGGGCGGCGGGCGGGCCATGTTTCGCGCGCGGCAGCACGATATCCTGGACCGGAGTTTTCCCCGGACTGACACGGTAACCGCGGCCCCGGAGGGTATGGGCGGCTTACATGCCGCGGGGTCGGGGCTGCCGAAGTTCCGCCCCGTAAGCTCGGGCGTGCGCGGTGTTACCGCGCCGACGTCAGCCAGCCGCCTGCCCGGAGCCAGTCGGCGCAGCGCGCCGGCCAGTCCTGTACGGGCAGGCCCTGACGCAACATGCCAAAACCATGCCCGCCGGTTTGAAACACGTGCAGCTCCGCCGGCACACCCGCCCGCCGCAGGGCGAGGAAAAACTCGATGCTGTTCTCCGGTCCCAGCCGGTCGTCCGCGGCGTGAACGAGAAAGACCGGTCCGGGGGGGTGTTCGGGCTGAATGACCGGTTGCTGGTATCTCCCGTCTCCCGCGGGCAGGTAGGCCGGGTAAATGAGGATGCCGAAGTCCGGCCGGCAGGCGGGGTCATCCCCGAGAGTTTCCGGGTAACCGGACGCGCGGCGGTTGCCCTCGCACAACAACCAGGCGGCCAGGTGTCCGCCAGCGGAAAAGCCCAGGACTCCCACCCGGTTGGTGGCAAAGCCCCAGGCTGCGGCCCGGGCGCGCAGCAGCGACATGGCCCGCTGGGCATCTAGCAAGGGGCGCCGATGCGCGGGCTCACCCGGCGGCGCCGGCACGCGATACTTGAGCAGCGCGGCGGTGACGCCCAGGGAATTGAGCCATTCCGCCACCTGAGTGCCCTCGTGTTTCATGGCCAGGATGTGGTAGCCACCGCCCGGGCAGACGAGCACGGCTGTGCCGACGCGCCGTTCGGGCGGGGGATGGAACAGGGTGAGGGTCGGACGGGACACGCGGGCCAACCGGGTGATGTCAGGGTGCGTGCCCGGCTCGGGCGGCAGGTAACTTTCGGGAGCGGTTTCAGGAAGGGCCAGCGGTGGTTCACCCTCCCAGAGCGGGAATTCTTCGGAGACGACCGGGGCGTCCGAAGCGGGAAGCAGGAAGCTGAGCATGAGCAGTCCGATTAAACGCCACGGGCCGGGGCGCTTCATGGGGAGGCGGTGTTGGAGACGCCCGGCGCCGGTTCGTCCGGGAGGGCCTCGAGCTCGGCGGCGGCCCCTTCCAGCCAGCGGATTTGAGGGGGATACAAATCGGCGGTGGAGACCTGCTGGAGAGCGAGTCGGGCTTCGTGTTTGCGCCCCTGACGGAGCCGGATTTCGAACAGGGCGAGGTAATACTGGCTGCGCTCCTCGCTGGTTTGCATGGCACTGAGCGGCAGGGCGGCCAGGCGGGCATCGGCTTCTTCCACGCGACCGTTCTGGGTGAGGGCGACGACGTGGTTGAGTTGCACGGCGAAGCTATTGGTGAACGCTGACGCCAACCGGAAGGTGTGCACCACGGCCTTTTCGACGTTGGTCCGCAGCAGCAGGATGGCCGCCGCATAATTGTTGAGCACCAAGGGGTCGTTGGGCGTCAGTTCGTACATCGCCAGGGCGGTTTCGTAGAGGCTGTCCGCGTTGCGGCGCGCGGTGGCGCAACGGAAGCGCAGGCGCAAGTATTCCGGGTCCCGGCTCAGGGCTGCCCGGACGTTGTCCAGAAGCAGAATCGGTTCGGCGTAGTGCACCAGTCCCAGGCGCATGAGATTATCGGCCACTCGCAGGGCCAGGCGGGGGTCGCGGAAACCGGTGCGCGCCGCGGTTTCGAACGAGCGCTCGGCGTCGAGTGTATATCCCTCGTGCCACTGGGCCATGCCCTCGAGGAAGGCACTGAAACCACCAAGGACTTCCATGATGTCGGGAAAGAGACGGAGGCGCAGGGCGAGTCGGCGCAAGTCGTCCCAGTGTTCCAGACGCATCAGCAGGTCGGCCCGGAGGATCGCGCCGTCCAGCAGCCAAGGGGGATCGTTCAGATACCGGCGGCAGAGCTCGTCAGCCTCTTCGTACATTTCCAAAGCGGCGTAGAGTCCGACCAACCGGAGAATTTCTGCATCGGTGCGGGGCGCAGGGTTGGCCTCCCGCACCTTTTCGACAGCCTCCTGTCGGCGGCCCTCCTGGGCGAGCAGGCGCCAATAGGCGATGCGGTAGAGGAGATTGACGCGCCCGGTGGCTTCCAGTTGGCGGAGGGCGGCCTCACATTGCTCCACGTCGCGGAGTTGCAGGTAGGCGTTGAGCAACAGTTCGTTGGCCCATTTTTCCCAGCGCGGTTCCCGGGCCAGTTGCCGGAGTCGTTCCTGCGCGGTCTCGCGGGTTTCCGGCGGTCCCCAAGCGGCGAGGTACCCCAGACTCACCATGCGGAGTTCATCGTTCGGGCGGGGCTGGGGCGGGTTGGTGTCGCGGGGTTCCAGGGCGGCATCCACTGCTCGTTTCAGGTCGGCGTCGGACCGGAGCAGTTCCTCGAAGGCGGCGATGCGACCGCTGCGGAAATAAGCGACCGCCCGCAAGCGGTTCAACTCGGTCGAGCGGAGCTCAGGGAGGCTGGCGAGGAGCAGGGCGCTGCGGTCGTACAGTTCGCAGGTGTTCCATACGGAGACGACCAGTTCCAGGTCGGTCACGTTGGTCTCACCCAATTGCAACAGCCAGGTTCCCCAACTCAGGCCCAGCGTGGAGGCTTCGGCGGGCTGGGCAGTGCGGGGAATGACCCGGAGGGCCTCGCGCAGGCCGATCACGTCCGCCGGGTTGTTCACCAGGGCGGCCCGCCAGGTGGCGCGGGCGTTTTCATAATCCCCCCGGGCCTCGGCCGCCCGGGCGTTGCGCTTGAGGGACCACGCCTGGATGCGGTCCAGCAGACTAATGCGCATGGGCGGCTTGATGTGGGGTGGCGTGATGGTCCAGAGCTTGAGCAGGAGCAGGGGAACGGCCACGGCCACCAGCAGCCCCAGGAGGACCACGAGGCGAAAGGCCGGACTGGTGGCCAGCAAGCGCAGCAACGGCCAGCGCGCCAGCCGATGCGAACGGTCCGAGCGGCGGGAGGAGGAACGACGCGGGCGTGTGGCGGCTGCGTCACCAGGATTCATGCTTCGGTCTGCTCGGCGGTCCGATGGATACGTGAACGCCCGCCCCGGCTGCTGCCGGGATCGGAGTCCCAACAGCCGGCGTTTCCCACCCGGCGCGGTCCGGTGGTGCCGGGCGTTTTGCTCAAGCCATTGAAGCCGCCCATTGAAATGTTGGATAATTGTGTTGGAAAGCCGGTCCGGCTGTCAAAAGGCAAATCGGAACGCCGGGCAGGGATTCCGCCAGCCCGGACCGTCGGGAAAGACACCGAAAATAATTGTTGCGTCGGAAGCCTGCGCGGTTACTATAGCGTCTGCGGTTGGGCACTCGTCCCTCCACGGCATGGTGAATCTTCAGTTGAACTCGGTTCAGTGATGATTTGAAACCCGACGGTCGGGAACAGTCTGGATAGTTTGGTCGGTCCCCAACGGCAAATCATCGCATGAACAACAAACTGTTTGTGGGCAATCTGTCCTACAACACCACGGAAAACGACCTGCACGATGCCTTCGCCGCGCATGGCGTGGTCGTGGAAGCCAACCTCATGGTGGACCGCGCCAGCGGCCGCCCGCGCGGGTTCGGCTTTGTGACCATGAGCACCGCCGAGGAGGCCCAGAAGGCCATCGAGGCCATGAATGGCGCCCAGCTCGACGGCCGGCCGATCACGGTCAACATCGCCCGTCCCAAGGAAGAACGCCCCGCCGGCGGCGGTTACGGCCGCGGCCCCCGTCGGGACTTCGGCGGACGCCGCGAGCGGTATTGAACCGCAGGGGTTTTTGACTCTCCCCAGCGGGGGCAACGCCTTTGACGGGCGTGGCCCCCGTTTCGCTTTTTTAACCAGGCGTACGCAGCGCCAGGCTGGGCGGGCAAAATGGCCGAGCCCGGAACGACTCTCAGCCGCGGGATTCGATCAAGCGACGGAATTCCGCAAACAGGGGAGTCGAGTCGTGCGGACCGGGCGAGGCTTCCGGATGGTACTGCACGCAAAACAACGGGCGGGACTTGTGCCGGAAGCCCTCGACCGTTTGGTCGTTGAGGTTGATGCGGTTGACGCTGACCTCCGGAGGCAGGGAATCTGCGTCCACGGCAAAGCCGTGATTCTGGGAGGTGATCTCCACCCGGCCGGTCTCGAAGTCCTTCACCGGCTGGTTGGCGCCCCGGTGGCCGAACTTCAACTTGAAGGTGCGGCCGCCCAGGGCCAGGCCCAGAATTTGATGGCCCAGGCAGATGCCGAAAATCGGCAGGCCTTTGCGAATCAACTCGGCCACGGCAGCCACGGCGTAGGACAGGGCCGCGGGATCGCCCGGCCCGTTGGACAGGAAGACGCCCGCCGGTTTTGTGCGCAGCGCTTCCTCGGTCGGGGTATGCGCCGGCACTACCCGCACCCGGAATCCGTGCTGCCGGAGCCGGCGCAGGATGTTGTACTTTACGCCGAAGTCGTAGGCCACGATGGGGATGTCCGCCGGCGGGAGCGATGCGGGAGGCGCGGGCCGTTGTCCCTCCGGTCCCGATCCGTATGCCAGACGGAACTGGCCGCTCTGGCGGTCGTCGGTGTCCCAGTCGAAGGCCCGAGGGTGCGTCACTTCGCGCACGTAATCCACGCCCACCAATCCCGGCCAGGCGCGCGCACGGGCCACGGCTTCCTCCTCGGAGAGCCCCTCGGTGGAAATCAGGCCGTTGAGCACGCCGCGCACCCGCAGTTTCTTGGTGAGGGCCCGGGTGTCCACCCCGGCGATGCCGGGGATACCGTGCGCTTCGAGGTAGGTTGCCAAGTCCTGATGAGCTCGCCAGTTGCTCACCACCGGCGAGAGCTCGCGCACCACGAACCCGGCCACGTGCGGTTGCCAGGACTCGACGTCCAACGGATTTACCCCGTAGTTGCCGATGTGGGGGTAGGTCATGGTCACAATCTGCCCCTTGTATGAGGGGTCGGTGAGAATCTCCTGGTACCCGGTCATCGAGGTGTTGAAACACACCTCTCCGCAGGCCGTGACGCGGGCTCCAAACGCCACGCCATGCCAGACCGAGCCGTCTTCCAAAGCCAGAATTGCATTCATCGGAGCCGCCATCGCGCCCGAGACTAGTCCACCTTTCGGCGGTTTGCCAGTTACCAGATTTCTCACCCACCGGGCCGGGGGAGGCTCCCGCCCGACTTCCAACTTTGGCATTTCCAGGTGGGGTCCCGTCCGGCTTGGGGGCGGCGACTAATGCGGGGGCGTACCGGCCTTCGCTCGAGGCGGGTTGCGCCCGGGCCGGTGTGCTCGGATCAGCACGCGCAGCCGGTCGTCGGGGCGGTTCTTGGCCGTGCCCCGGCACTTCCCTACAATTCCCGGCATGCGCATTCCCTGTCTGGCTTGGTTCGCGGCCTGTGCGGGATTTACAACCCTTCTACTCCTGCCTGTTTCAGGGGCGTCACCGCCTGCTTCCGACGCCACGCGTCTGCCACCGGCCAACCTGGCCAGCTACGGTCTGCTGCACCTGGAGCGGGACCGACCCGGCGCAGCCACCGCTCCCGTTCCCCTTCCGCCGGGCTTGCTTGAACCGGACAGCACTGCGGAGTTTCCTATCGCCCCCGGAGACGCCCTGGTGGTGGAATGGCAGCAACCACGGCCTGTGGGAACAGTGGAACTGGTCTTCGCAGCGGCGCCGGAGAAAAACTTCACGGTGGAATGGTGGCGGCATCACTGGCCGGATACCGGCCGGGGCGGCTGGATGAAGTTGGATGACCCGTTCAACGGCCAATGGACCCGCGCCCAGGGGGTCTGGCTCGGCGCCGGGAGCACGCGCGTGTTTCGCTGCGCGCCGTTGATGCCCGAAGAAGCGCCAGGCATCCGGCAAACCGGCGCGGTGCACCGGCTCACCTATAAAGTGCGACTCCGGGCGGAGTCCGCCGCGCGTCTGCAACGCCTGGTGGTGCAGTCTGGGGCCGTGTTGCGCCGGGCCGCGCTCCGGTTCGAGTGGGGTGCGTCCGCCCCCCGCGCGCGACGGGCGGCGCCGCGCTTCGAGGCCCGCAATGGCCGGGTGTTATCGGTCACCCCGGCAAGTGGCGGTGCGGCGCGCGTGGAGGTCGAGTACGCCGACACGCCCGACCGACAGAGCCCGGACCGGGGCTACGTGATTTTTCGGGGCGGCGACGGGCGCAGTTTCAGCGTGTTTGTGGATGACGTGTTGCGCGAGGGGGGACTGTGGGTGCGGGATCTGGAGGTGTTCGTGGCCGATGCGTCGCGGAATCTGACCCGGGCCAACTGGCCCGGCCCCTCTGGCGAGGTGTGGGTGGAGGGAACGGTGGTCGAGCAGGTGGCGCGCCGCCCCGAACAGACCTTCGAGCAGGCCTTGGCCGCGCTGCCCGCCAAACCGCCCCGGTACTGTCTGCTGGGCATGCCCAATTGCCGGCAGGAGTTCGTGCTCGAGCCGGACGGGCGGTTGGTGTTGCGCGCCGACAGTTTGCGCGCCCCGGGCGCCGACGCGGAGGCCAGCCCCTGGCGGCGGTGGGAGCAGGTGCAGTTCGTTTTCACCACCGACGACGGGGAGGCCGCCCCGAACCGCCAGCGCCCGTCCGTGCGCCGCTCTCTGGAGGAAGGGTGGTTGCCCGTGGTGCGGCACGAGTGGAGCGACGGCGGCTTGGACTGGCGGCAGACGTCCCTCGCCGCGCCGCTTCTGGCGCCGGCGCACGCATTCGAGGCCGTTACCGGGACCGAGCCGCTGGTGCTGGCGACGCGGTTCGCCGTAACCAACACCTCGGCGACGCCCCGCACCGCCCGTCTCTGGCTGGAAATCCGTCCCATCTGGCCGCTTCGCCTCGGTGCCGAAGGTACCCTGCTGCTGTCGCGGCCGTCGGATCAGGTCTCCCGCCCCGGCCTGGTCCCGCAGCGCGGGCACTGGCAACTCCACGGCCGCGGGGAGCTGGACCTGGCCGTGCGACTGCCGGCTGACGCCAACGAGGAACGGGCGCACGCGGCTGTCCGCTATCACCTCACCCTTCAACCCGGGGAGGGGCACGCGGTGGATTTCTTCCTGCCTTACGTGGAGTTGCTGGACGAGGCGGAATTGCGGGCCCTGCACGGGCTGTCGTTTCCCACGCTGCACGCGGAGGTCACGGAATTCTGGCGGGAGCGCGTCCACCGCGGCATGACGCTGGAGACCCCCGAAACCTGGCTGAACGATTTTTTCCGCGCTCACCTGTGGCATGTGCTCATCTCGACGGATCCGGACCCGGAAACCGGCTTTCACCAGCACGGCGCCGCCACGGTGCACTACAAGAACTACCTCAATGAAACGGCCATGGTGGCGCGCGCCCTGGACATGCGCGGCGAGCACCGGGCCGCCCGCGCCCTGCTCGAGCCCTTTCTCGCTTGTCAGGGCGTGAAAGGATTGCCCGGCAATTTCCGCACCGCCGTCGGCGTGCTCTACGCGGCGCATCCCGGCGAGCCGGACCCGTACACGGCCCAGGGCTACAACATGCACCACGGCTGGGGCCTCTGGGCGGTGAGCGAGCATTACCTCTGGACGCGCGACGACGCCTGGCTGGCGCGGGTGGTCCCGCGCCTGATCGCCGGCGCGGACTGGATCATCCGCGAGCGCCAGGCCACGCGCTTTCTACTTCCCGACGGCGCCCGCCCACTGGAGTACGGCCTGCCCCCCGCGGGCGACCTGGAGGACGTGGAGGAGTACCACTACTGGTACGCCACCGCCGCGTACTATCACTTGGGGCTGAAACACGCCGCCGCCAGCGTGGCGCGCCTGGCGGCGCGGCCGGGTCTGGACCCGGCGTGGGCGCGCCGACTGCGGGCCGAAGCCGCACGGCTCGAGCGCGAGACGAGCGCATTGGCCGGGGACCTGCGCGCCAGTCTCGCCGAGGCGGTGGCCACGGCTCCGGTGGTGCGCTTGCGGGATGGTACCTGGGCGCCGTACGTGCCGTCCCGGGCCCACGCGCTCAGCCACCGACGCGAAGGCTGGATTCGCGAAGTCCTCTATGGCCCGCTCCATCTGGTCAACGGCGAGGTCTGGGACGAGCGGCAGCCGGCCGTGGATTGGATCATCCAGGACCTGGAGGATAATCTTTTCCTGAGCGCCGAAAGCGGATATGGCGTGGCGCGGCCCCGCGAGGAGTTCTTTCATCGCGGCGGGTTCACCTTGCAGCCCACGCTCCTGGACCTGGCCCTGGTGTACCTGCGGCGCGATCAGGTGCCGCACTTCCTGCGCGCCTTTTACAACACCGCAGCGGCCAGCTTTTACCCGGACACGCGCTGCTTTGCGGAATGGATTCCGTATCCCGGCCGGGGAGATGGCCCCCTGTACAAAACGCCGGACGAATCCAAGTTCATCCAGTGGGTGCGGCAGATGCTCATCCTGGAGCGGGACGACGCCCTGGAGTTGGGGCTGGGCGTGCCACGTGCCTGGATGACGGAGGGTCGCCGCGTCCGGGTGGAGCGGGCAGCCACGTGGTTTGGCCGTCTGGACCTCGAGCTGACCTCGCACGTCACCGCCGGGCAGATTCGAGCCGCGGTACAGTGGCGCCCCACCGAGAAACCCCGTGCCATCCGCCTGCGCCTGCGGCATCCGAATGGGCGCCCGTTGAAGTCCGCGGAGGTCAACGGCCGCGCCGCCGCGATTGATGCTGCGCGGCAACTGATCGCCCTGCCGGTCAACGCCACGCGTTGGGAAGTGATCGGACGATTCGATTGAACAGCCTCCCGCCGCGCCACCGCCGGGCAAACGCCGGCCTCCTGCTTCAGGCGCCAGCGTACTCTTCCCGTCGCCAGCGGTGGTTTTTCAGGAGACCGACGCGGGGGCCAATTTTTCTGCAGGGCAACCGTCTGGAACGTCCGCCCAACAGACCCCGGGCGCTGAGCTCCGCCCCGGTGTGGGCGCTGCCGGGAATCTCCTTGACCGGGCGGTAAAGGCATTCTTAAGGTGCCCACGTGCCAGGCACGCTTCATGTTCGAGCAACTTAAGAGCCTGTTTTCCAACGATATTGGAATAGACTTGGGCACAGCGAACTCCTTGGTGTACGTCAAGGATCGCGGCATTGTCCTGCGCGAACCCTCGGTGGTGGCCATTCAGGCCGGCACCAACCTGGTCCTGGCCGTGGGGGAGGAGGCCAAGCGCATGCTGGGCCGCACCCCGGGCAACATCATCGCCATCCGGCCCATGAAGGATGGGGTGATTGCCGATTTCGATGTAACCGGCGCGATGCTGCGGCATTTCATCCAGCGGGTGCATCACCGCAAGCTGATCGCCCCGCGGGTGGTGGTGGCCGTGCCTTCCGGCATTACCGAGGTCGAACGACGTGCCGTGAAGGATTCGGTAACGCATGCCGGGGCTCGCGAGGTGTATTTGATCGAGCAACCCATGGCCTCCGCCATCGGCGTGGGCCTGCCCGTCCATGAACCGGCGGGCAACATGATCGTGGACATTGGCGGCGGCACGTGTGAGATGGCCATCATTTCCCTGGCCGGCATCGTGTTCAGCCGCAGCCTGCGGGTGGGCGGCGATGAGTTTGACGAGACCATCATCGCGCACATGAAGCGGGCGCACAACCTGATGATTGGCGAACGGACCGCGGAAGAGATCAAAATTCGCATCGGCTCCGCGTATCCCCTCGAGCAGGAATTGACGATGGACGTCAAGGGCCGGGACCTGAGCACCGGCCTGCCCAAGACCATCAACATCCGCTCCGAGGAGATTCGCGAGGCCCTCAAGGAACCGCTTTCCAGCATCTTGGAGGCCATCCGCATCACCCTCGAGCGCTGTCCGCCCGAACTGGCCGCCGACCTGGTGGACCGGGGCATCGTGCTGGCCGGCGGCGGGGCGCTCCTGCGGGGCATTGACCGGCTGGTGGCCGAGGAAACCTACCTTCCCGTGCACATCGCGGACGACCCCCTCACGGCCGTGGCCGAGGGGACCGGCCGCGTGCTCAACGAGTTGCAGTTCCTCAAGCGCGTCACCTCTTCCGCCACCTGACCCGGCAGCGCCGGGCCGTTCGCCCCGGACCGAGAAACGGGGTAACGGATGTTAAAACGACCGCAGTGGGTCGCCTTAGGCGTGGTGTTCCTGCTGGCGCTGGTTCTGTTGAACCTGCCCGACCGGCTGGCGGATCGCGTCAAGGTGGTCCTGGGCACGCTGTTTCTGCCGCTGTTCGGCCTGGTGGGCAGCGCCCAGCAGCTTGCCGGCGAGGCCGCGCGCGCCGTGGCCCCGCGCGGCGCGCTGGCGCGCGAGATCGAGCAGGTCCGCCGCGAAAACCAGGAGCTGCGTCTCCAACTGGATCGCGTCCGCGCGGTGGAGGAGGAAAACCGGCGCCTGCGGGAGCTGCTTGGCTGGACGCGCGCCAGCCCTTGGCGGGCGCGGGTCTGTGCCGTGCTCGCGCGCGATCCGGTCGCCTGGTGGCGCAGCCTGCATGTGGACGCCGGCAGCCGCGACGGGTTGCGCCCCGGTCTGCCGGTGGTCACCCCCGAGGGATTGGTGGGCCGCGTGGACCGGGTGGGTCCCGCCACGGCCGAGGTGGTGCTGCTGGGCGACCCGCGCTGCCGCGTCTCGGTGGTGGTGCGGGAAACGGGCGAAACCGGCATCCTGGGAAACCTGGCCGCGGGCGTGCTGGACCACCGGCTAGTGGAACTGACCCATCTGCCGCGCAACCTGGCCGTGCGCCCGGGGCAGACGGTCTTCACCAGCGGGCTGGGCGGTGTGTTCCCGCCGGGCATCTTCGTGGGCACCGTGGCCGACACCCGCAGCGTCGGCTACGGATTGTATTCCGAGGCGCGCGTGAAACTGGCCGTGGACACCGGCCGGTTGCGCGAGGTGATCGTGCTCCTGTTGCCATGAACGCGGTTCGCCTCCTGCTCCTGCTGCTGATGGCCTTCCTGGCGGTGTTTGTCCAGGCAGCGTGGGAGCTGCCCCGCCGCTGGCTGGGGGGACCGATCAGCCTGCTGCCGCCGCTGGTGGTGGTGGCCGCCCTGCGGTTGGACCTGGCCGCGGTGGCGGCGCTGGCCTTTTGCGGCGGACTGTGGCAGGACGCGCTCTCCGCCAATCCCCTCGGTTCCAGTCTGCTGCCGTTGTATCTGGCGGGTTGGGGGGTGTGGCGGCAGCGCGAGGTGCTCCTGCGCGAACTGGACTATGCCCAACTGGTGCTGGGCGGTGCCGTGAGTCTGGCGGTGCCGGTGCGTGCTTTACTGGTGGTCATGACCAAGGGCGCGCGCCCCCCCCTGGGCTGGCACACACTCTGGCAACTGGTGGTGCTCACCGTCACCGGCGGTGTGGTTACCCCGGTCTTGTTCCGAATCTTCGCGCGGCTGGAGCGATTTTTTATTCACCCGGTGGTGGCAACCCCCGTGTTTCGTCCGGACCGGGAAATCAAACGCGGACGGTACTGAGCCATGCTGGTGATGGATCAACTCCGACGCGGTGAGCGCCCCTTGCGGGTGCTGGCCGGGGTGGTGTTCACCGGGTTGCTGGTGCTGCTGGGCGGACTCTGGTATCTCCAAGTGGTCAATGCCCGTCACTACCAGGAGAAGGCGCGCAACCAGACCTTCCGCACGGTGCGCGAGCCGGCGGTGCGGGGAAAAATTTTGGACCGCGAGGGCCGCGTGCTGGCCGAGAACCGCCCCGCCTACCAGCTCAACCTGTACATCGAGGAGCTGCGTCCGCTGTTCCGCGAGGAATACCGCCGCTTGCGGGCGGAACTGCTGGCCGGGCGTCCGCCGCCCACGGAAGCAGCCGGACTGCCGGCGGATTTCTGGGCGCCGCGGCTGGAACGGCTCCGGGCCACGCCCGGGCGGGCGCGCTTCACAGGGACCGAAATCCGGGCGCTGAGCCATGCGGCCCGTTTCCACGTCATCAGCAACACCTTCGCCCGCGTGGGGGCCCTGCTGGAGCTGCCACTGGGCATCACCGAGCGGGACTACCGGCGCCATTATCACCAGTGGCCCTACCGGCCGCTGCCCATCTGGGAAAACCTCACCCCCGCCCAGGTGGCGCGCTTTCTCGAGCAGACCCCGGGCCTGCCAGGAGTGGACCTGGAAGTGCGCCCGGTGCGGCATTATCCCCACGGCCCGCTGGCCGCCCACGTGCTGGGTTACCTGACCCGGGATGACCTGGCCCGCGGCGAGGAGGAAGAGGGGTTCCATTACAGCCTTCCCAGTTACGAAGGGGCACTGGGCATAGAGTACGGTTTCAACGAAGTCCTGCTGGGCCGGCCCGGCGTCCGGCACATCGTGGTTAACAGTCTGAGCTATCGCGAGGAGGAAAGTCTCTGGGTGCTCCCGGAAGCGGGGCACAACGTGGTATTGACCCTGGACCTTGAGCTTCAACAGGCGGCCGGGCGGGCGCTGCAGTCGGCCGGCCCCGGGGTGCGCGGCGCCGTGGTGGTGTTGGACGTGACCAACGGCGACGTGCTGGCGATGGTCTCCGCCCCGGACTACGACCCGAATGAATTCCTCGACGGCATCTCCGAGCAGGACTGGCGGGAACGGCTCAACCACCCGCAACTGCGCCCCATGCTCAACCGCGCCACGCAGGGCGCCTATCCCCCCGGCTCGATCTTCAAAATGGTCACCGCCCTGGCCTGTCTGGAGGCGGGGCTGGACCCCGATGCGGTGTTCACCGTTCAGCCGGACCCGGCCAACCCGGGCCGGGGCGCCATTTTTGTGGGCCGCCGCAAAATCCGGGACACCGCGCCGCCGGGCGACTACGACTTTCGCCGCGCCCTGCTGCGTTCCAGCAACGCTTACTTCATCCACCATGGGTTGCGCGCCGGCCGCGAGCGCCTGTTGGAGATGGGCAAGCGCTTCTTCCTGGGCGAACGCATCGGCCTGCCCTTGCGCCAGGAGGTCCGAGGCTTTTTCCCCTACCCGCGCGAAGTGCGCTGGCAGTGGACGGAAGGCAACCTGGCCAACGTGTGCATCGGGCAGGAAATCACCGTCACCCCGCTGCAAATGGCCGTGCTCACCGCCGCCATCGCCAACGGCGGCCAGGTGTTTTGGCCGCGCCTGGTGCTGCGGGTGGAGCCCCCGGAACCGGGCCCGGAGGTCCCCGCGTCCACGTTCTTCCCGCCCCGGTTACGGGGCGAACTGGGCGTGCGTCCCGAACATCTGCAAATCCTGCGCGAGGCCATGCTGGCGGACACGCTGGAACCGGAGGGCACGGGGTTTGCCGCCTTCCACGAGCGCGACCGCCGCACACCGCGCCTCAAACGCTTTCAGGTGGGCGGCAAGACCGGTACAGCCGAGGTGAAGGAAGCCGGGCGGGTGGTCGAGTACATCACCTGGTTTGCCGCCTTTGGTCCCTATGCGGCGCCGCGCTACGCCGTCGTGGCCATGGTCGAGGGCGGGCGGTCCGGCGGCGGTACCTGCGCGCCGGTGGTGTGCCAGATATTCCAATACCTCGAACAGCGCGAGTCCGTTCGGGCGCCGGCCCTGGCGACCACGCGCGAGTAACTCCATGCACCCCGAACCGGTACACCCCCCCCGTCGGCTGGAATGGCCGCTCTGGCTGGCCACGCTGGGTCTGGCGGGGCTGGGCGCGCTGTTTGTGGCCAGCGCCACCGGCGCGGGCGATCCGGTGTCCACCGCGCCATGGTACGCGCGGGGATATGTGCGCCAATTACTTTGGTATCTGCTGGGGCTGGGGGCCGCGGCGCTACTCTGCCTGCGCGATTACCGGTGGCTCTCCCGCTGGGCGACGGTGGTGTACTGGGTGTCCATCGTGCTGCTGGTGGCGGTGCTCATCCCGGGCATCGGCAGCACGCAGGGGTGGGGGGCGCGACGCTGGATCGTGATGGGGCCGGTACAATTTCAACCGTCGGAGTTTGCCAAGCTGGCCTTCCTGTTCGCGCTGGCAGGTTTTCTCAGCCGCCCGGAGCCGGAACTGGCCACCCCCGGAGCATTTTTCAAGGCGCTGGGCCTGGCGCTGCTTCCCTTTGTTCTGATCCTGCGCGAGCCCGATCTGGGCTCGGCCCTGGTCCTTCTGCCCGTGGGACTGGCCATGATGTACGTGGCCGGGGTGCCCCGTCGCTACCTGGCCCGACTGCTGGGTGGCGCCGCCGTCCTGGGGGGGCTGTTGCTCGTAGATCTGCTCTGGGCTCCGACCGAGTGGCAACTGGTCAAACTGGAACCCTACCAGAAGCGGCGGCTGTTGGTGTATTTCGGACAGCTTTCCATACCGCCCGGGGCCACCGGGGCGGAACGCACGCGGGCCCTCCAGGAGTACCGCGACGCGGCACACAACGTGGAACAGGCGTTGATCTCCGTGGGCTCCGGCGGACTCACGGGCCGGGGCTGGCGCCAGGGCACACAGAACGCCTTGGGCTACCTGCCCCGCGCGGTGGCACACAACGACTTCATCTTCTCAGTGATCGCCGAGGAAAGCGGCTTTGTCGGCAGCGTCACAGTGCTGGCGCTGTACGCCGTGATCCTGTTCACCGGAATTCGCATCGCCGGGCAGGCCCGGGACCGTCTCGGTTGCCTCCTGGCCGTGGGTGTAGTGGCCCTGTTTTTCACCCACGTCTTCATCAACATCGGCATGAACATCCGGCTGGTGCCGGTGACGGGCCTGCCGCTGCCGCTGCTCAGTTACGGCGGCACCTCGGTACTCTGTTCCCTGCTCGCCATCGGCCTGCTGCAAAACCTCCAACTCCATCGCTCCTGACCCCCCTGCCATGACCGACCGCAATTACTCCAGCCGCCGCCGCGGCGGCCAGCGCTTCCGCCCCGGTCGCGGAATGCAAACCTTCAAACCCGACAAGGGCGCCGGCGAGGCCCGCGCCGAGGCGCTAGGCGAAAAACCCCTCGAAGAACCAGTATTCGACACCCGCCGGCATGAACTGGAAATCCAGCGCGCCGAAAACCGCGCCGCCGGTCTGCCGGAGGATGCTCCCGAGGTCCCTGCCGCGCCCGTGGACGCGCAGCCGCACGAGCTCCCCCCGGCCGCCGCGGAGGCGCCCGCCGCCGCGGCGGCCGCTTCCGCCCCGTCTGCCGGCCTCATGGACACCCTCAAAGCCGCCGCTCAGAAAGTGATCCAGCGGGTGAGTCGGCTGGTGCGCAAGCAGGAAGGCCCCGGCAAGGAGATCATCATCAACGCCGAGTCCCTCGAGACCCGCGTGGCATTGCTGGAAGAGGGCCGGCTGGAGGAATTCACCATCGAGCGCACCGGCGAGGAGCGCCTGGCAGGCAGCATTTTCAAGGGCCGGGTGCGCAATCTCGAAGATGGCCTGAAGGCCGCCTTTGTGGACATTGGCTTCGAGAAAAACGCCTTTCTGCACTACTGGGACATCGTGCCGGCCGGCTTTGACAGCAACGTCGAGCTGGTGGAGCGCGAGGATCGCCGCCGTCGGGAAAAACCCAAGGTGACCCAGAAGGACATCCCGCGACTGTACCCGCCCGGCTCCGAGATCGTGGTGCAGGTCAGCAAGGGGCCCATCGGCACGAAGGGACCGCGGGTGACCACCAACCTGGCCCTGCCCGGGCGCTTTCTGGTCCTGTTGCCCAACTCCGAGCAGTGCGGGGTGTCCCGCAAAATCGAAGACCCCGAGGAGCGCGCCCGGCTCAAGAAGATCGTGCGCAGCCTCACCCTGCCCGAGGGCATGGGCGTGATCATCCGCACCGCCGGCGAGGGCCAGCAGGCGCGGTATTTCGTGCGGGACCTGGCCCTGCTGTTGGAAGAATGGAAGGCGGTGCAGGAACAGATCAATACCCAACCCGCTCCCTGCTGCGTCTTCCGCGAACCGGACCTCATCGAGCGCACGGTGCGGGACTTTCTCACCGACGACGTGGAACGCATCGTGGTGGACCATCACCCCAGCTACGAGCGCATGCGGGAGATGATCGGCAAGATTTCCCGCCGGTCCGTCAACAAGGTGAAATTCTACAACGATTCCCAGCCCATTTTTGACCGCTTCGGCATCACCCGCCAGTTGGAAACCGCCTTCTCCCGCCAGGTGCCCCTCAAGAGCGGCGGCTACATCGTGGTGGATGAAACCGAGGCCCTAGTGGCCATTGACGTCAACACCGGTCGCCACAAAAGCGGCAAAGACCCCGAGTCCACCATCCTCAAGGTCAACCTGGAGGCCGCCGAGGAAATCTGCCGCCAGCTCCGCCTGCGCAACATGGGCGGCCTGATCGTGCTCGATTTCATTGACATGAAGTCCGGCCGGGACCGCCAGGCCGTGTACCAGAAAATGAAGGAGCTGCTCAAACGCGACCGCGCCCGCACCCACGTGCTGCCCATTTCCCAGTTCGGGCTCATGGAAATGACCCGCCAGCGACACACCGAAAGCGTGCACGAATCGGTCTATGACGATTGTCCCTACTGCCAGGGCCGCGGGGTGGTGAAGAGCCCCCTGACCATGAGCGTGGAAATCCAGCGCAAGCTGGCGGAAATCCTCAAGCGGCGCCCCCGCGACGAATCCGATTTCCAGCTCCGCGTGGTGGTGCATCCCCGCGTGCTCGAACGCCTGCGCAACGAGGACCAGCAGCTCATCATTGACCTGGAAAAACGCTACTTCGGCAAACTGAGCTTCCGCGGCGATCCGACCCTCCACGCCGAGGAATTCAAGGTGTACAACGCCCTGACCAACGAGGAACTCGCCAGCGTGGAGCGCTGAATCTCCCACCGGACCGGCGCCCGGCCGCGGCACGCGGCCCCGCGCCGAGTGCCAGCCGGTTTCTCCGCGGACACGCGCCGCCCGCGGGACACTGCGGACTCCCCCGCGCCGCGCGGTCGCTCCCAGGCGTGTCATCTGCCTTTGCCCGTAAAAAAATGGTTGCATTGCGGGAGACCACTCATAAGTTAAACGTGATTCCCGACGCCTTTGGTATAAACGCCGGGCCGCCTTTTCCGTGGCACCGCCGGTTGGCCATTTTGGTGCGGCCAGGAAGGACTTGCCTCCTCCCCGTGCTCCCCTTCATGTCTCGTGCGGTCCCGGCCTGCTGGTGAGGGGCATGACCGTCCTGGGACTGGGCGCGGTGGTGGTGTCCCTCAGCGCGCAGACCTGGCTGGTTTTCGAAGGCTTTGAGGGAGACTTTCCCGGCACTTGGAGCGTGGGCGACGCCAACCCCAGCGGCATACCGGCGTACTGGTGGAAGGTTAATGCCCCCTTTGGCGGGCGGCTCCCGTTCAGCGGGCAGTGGAAGGGATATTGCGCCGGAGTCGGATACTCCGGTACGTCGAGCGAGCCGCGCTACGTGACCTTCATGGCGGCCTACCTGAGTCGCGTGGTGAATCTTTCCGGCTGGCCACGCGCCAATCTGCGGTTTCGATCGCTGCTGGCCTCGATCAACGCCAATAGCGATACTTATCGGGTCCGGCTCGACGACCGCATACTGTGGACCAACGGGCCGGCCCTGGCCCGCTGGGAGGAGGTGGCCATCAATTTGAATGACCACGTCGGCGGCTCCCGCACGCTGCGCTTTGAGTTCCTCAGTGGCCTGGATCTGCCCACCCGGGAAGGCTGGTATCTGGACGATATCGAGGTGACGGGGGCGTCGGTCCCTCTGGCCGAACAATGGACTGCCCTGGAACTGACCAATTACACGGGCTACGTCATTGACGCCGACCGGCTGACCAATCACCCCGCCTTCCATCGGGACGCGCTCCGAGTGCAAACCGGTTTTGCCGCGGAAAACTTCACCCCTGCTCCCAGCAACCTGACCTACCGCTTGCAATACCGGCTGCTGGATTCTGCCGGCGCGCCCTTCCCCATCTTCGACCTCGACGGGTCCATACGCCTGAATTTCACCTGAAATCTAACCACCAACCTGACTCTCGGCGCCGCCCGCCGGATCGTGCTTACCAACTCGGCGCCACTCCGCCCGGCCGAACGACTCGACCCCGATGACACCTACACCATCGAGTGCCGCCTGTTTCGCAACGGAACGGACACCGGCCTGGTGCGAACCGACGGGCCTTACCGGTTTTTCCACTTTACCAATCTGATCAGCGGCGATGCCTCGTTGAATCTGCTGGCCCGGTTGAACCATGTGGAAACCAACCGGATTTACCTGGTCAACACCATCCCCGGGCGCAGCCATTTCCTTTTTCGACTCGATTACGAGCTGCGCCGTTACGATGGCTTTGCCTCCCCGGGCGTGGTGTACACATTCCATCCGCTCGTAATTGAATTCAGTCTGTTGAACTCCCGGGGACTGGTCGTTCCCTTGCGCGCGCATCGCGCGGAATTTCCCGTGAGCACCACCGGATACAAGCCCGGCACCAGCGCGCCGCCCGAACCAACCTTTGCGCAGGGGACCTTCGACCTGCCGGTGGAACCGGCCCTCCCGCTGGATTCTGTCAATCAGACCTATCGTCTCCGGGTTACGATTTTGCACACCAACGTGGTGGGCGAGCCGCCCATGCTTGGCAACACGGTCCACAGCGCCCTGCATCGTCTGATGCATTTCAGCGGCAACCTGTACTTCGGGGACATCCAGACCCGTTTCACCAGCCTGAGCAACGACCCCGCACCGGGCGCGTTGGGTCTGGGATTTCTCAATACCCTACTCGCGGTTGACCGCGAGGGAGGGTACGTGGTCGGAAACCCGGGGCACACCTATGGAGACGGCTCGCCGCTGAATGTGCGCTTGCGGGCCAACGGGGATGCGGAACTGGCCTCGGGCAGTCTGGCGCTCAAGGCCCCATCTCCGGACGCGGCCTCGCTGGCCAACGTACGCCTCGAGCACGGGCCGGTAACCCTGAGTACCAACGGCGCCCTGGCCGCGGTGACTGTCACCCTTCCCACCGGCTTCGGATACACCACGGGTTCCGAGCATCTGCTGTTTTCAGCGGAAGACCTCTGGGCCGCGCGCATTTTGCGTTCCGACGTGGTCTTCCCGGGGGTGAAACTGAATCAGCAGTTGCTGCCCGCCGCAGCCTTCCTCACTTACCAACCCGGCTCGGTGATCTACGGCGCGGAGGAGAGCAAGCCATTGTGGATTGGTTGTGATGCGATGGTCTGGGAGACCGGTTCCGGGAGCTTCACACTGGGCGCCAATTTTGCCTTTGTCCTCCACACTCGTTACTGGGAAAACCGGATTTTGGAGGCCGCCGCGCCGGTGACGGAAGCTCCGACCACCATGTCGTGCAAACGCGACAACAGCGGCTATTACCAGTTCCACGAATTCTTGCTGACCAACGCGCCAACGCTCGTGGCCAATGACCAGGGAGCGGCCGAGCTGAACCTCAACTTCCGGTTCAAGCCCGAGGGGAGTTTTCGCACGTTCTTCCCATACGACTCACAGGTGGCCTGGACCAACGGTGGCTCGATGCGGATCGAGCGCGACCTGGTCGTACCCGGCGCCAACAGCGTCCTGCGGGGAGTGGCCCAGGTGACCGTGCCCTACACCACCACCTGCCCGGGCTGTAACAGCGCGCCGTTGACCAATCACCCCACGTTGATCCCGGCGGGCGGCCAGTTGTTCTTCAGCCGCGACGGCGGCCTGGTGGGTTCGGGCACGCTCAGCCCGCCCCATACTCTCGCGTGGGGCTATATCCCGGCCGCGGGCGGCTTTGCCCAGCAGATCCTGTCCTTCACCAACGCGGTGTTACACTTGCCCGGCCACTTCCTGCGCGGGGACCAGAACCTGCAACCGCGCGAGCAGGGCGCTTCGACCCTCCTGCTCAGCGGCGTGGCGGCAACGAACCTTGATTACTGGGAACGGCCCATTTCCAGCAGCTACTTGTTGGGTCTGGCCGACTATGCCGGCCTAAACTTTCGGGTTTACTCAAACAACTGGCGCCAGGCCGTCAGCCGACTGGCCGGCCGTTCGGTCGGGCCGTACGGTTTGAGCGGCTGCTCTAAATATTATGTGCGTCTGGCCGGCGTGTCCGGCCTGCACGAGGCGTATCCGGGCACGTTCCCTTCGCCGCTAGACCGGCTGGGTTACCGGATGGACTTCGCCAACTACGGCGTAGCCTACCTGGGCAGCCGAAATGTGGACTCCCGGGTCAGTGGCCTGCTTCGGGTGCCGTATCCATCGGACTTCGGGCTGGAGTTCGAGGAGATGACCTTCTCCTGCGTGGGTGGGCTGCTGAGCGCCAGGGTTGCCGCCTCCGACTCAACTTACAAGAAGCTGGCCTGATGGAACGCGGATTTTGAGCCGTTGGCCATCCGGTTCCGGAGCAACCCCGGCGACGAGTGTGATCCGGGCAAGGGCTTGCTGGCGGTGGGCGCGCGCGGTTATGCCAGCCATGTGGACCAGCCGTTGACCGGCTTCCTGGGCTTCCAGACCAACGGAAACCTCATCCCCAAATTGTTTGGACTGGCAGGCATTGACTCGCGGCTCAAGCTGCCCAGCCGGTTCAAGCTCAGCGGGCCGACCAACACCGCCTACACCGTCACCCCGGTGGCCGACGCCTATTACAGCAACTATTCTAACAATATCCCGGCCAACCTGCCTGACCAGGGCTTCATCAACATCGTGGGCAAGATGAAGGTGCCGTTCTTTGATGAGGTCAAAGTCCACCTCCACACCAGCGCCCGCACCAATGGTGTGACTCCCAAACCGCCCGTATGGCTGGCCGGTGGCTGGCCGCGCGCCGGCTCGGGAATCCCCAACTACGGGTGGCGCGTGGGCAGCAACGACTTCTTTACGGCGGGTTACTTCGACGAAAACAACTTCGGTTTCCCGCCGGGTGTCACCCTGGCCGACTACCGCAACAACGCCACCCCGCAGTACCATCCGCGCGCCCAGAAACTGTGGCTGGGAGTGGTGGACTTCGATTATCCGCTGCGCTGGACCGACTCGACCCGCACCTTCAAGTCGCTCCGCAGCGTGAGCAATGATCTGCTGGTGCTCAAGGTCCAGCACGAGGTCACCTACCTGGACCCGGCCAATGCCTCGCTGGACTTCGGCATCCAGTACGACGGCCTGCCCAAGATCAGCCTGGCCAACATGGCCTTCAACGCCATCGAGGGCCAGTTGGGCGTGGCCCAAGCCCTGGCCAACGCCGCCAGCGCCGAGGTGCGCGATGTCTTGCTGGAGGGGCTGGGCAATCTCGACCGCCTGCTGGCCGCTCGACTCGATGATTTCCTCGATCCGGTTTTCCAACGCTGCGTGGACCCCACCATGGACGCCCTGTACGACTGACTGGTCGGCGAGTGGAACACGTTACCCGCGCCCGCCAAGGGCGAGTTCCCCAACCGGGTCAGCCCCGTTCTCTCGAATTACCTAAGCGGCCTGGGGCCGGCACCCGTGCCCACCAATGTGGTACGGCAACTTGCATTCTTAGCCGACAGGGCGGGCCAACCGCTGGGCCTGCTCATGGAACTGTCCGATTCGCTGGACGAGATCACCAATTCCATCTCGGCCATCACGGGAAACATCTTCAAGGGCGCCAACGGTGTGCCCCTGAGCACGGCCAAGGACGGGCTGCTCATGTTGGTGGACGGGCAGCGGCCCATCCTCAAGGCTTTGGTCGGCGAGTTGGTCGGCCAGTTAGCCGGGGAATTTTTCAGTGCTCTGGCTGAGCCGCACCTGAGCAACTTCACGAAGGAGATCGAGCCGACCTTGCAGCAGATCATCTCGACCCTAGACAACGTGCAGCAGGCCCTGGGGGAAGTACGGGCCAAGGTTGCCGAGGGCCAGGAGTTTGCCCGGGAGCTGGACACCAAGCTAAAGGCCGCCGCGCCCGAGCTGACCAATGCAACCGTGTTGGCCAGTGCGGAAATCATCGGCTTTTTCGCCGGGTTGAACTATGCCATTGACGATCCGTTCGTTCACTTCTCGAGGGACGAGATCAAGGCGGTCATGCGCTCCCGAATTCGTGAACAGTTCCAGGCAACAGACGTGGCCGCCTCCGTCCAGGTCTCGCTCAAGCAACGCATTTACGATTTGGACGCCATTTACCGGGAGGCGGTGGACAGTGTCTTCCAGCAGATCAACAGCGTCATTCGTCAGCTCATCGGCCAGACCCTGGCCCGGTTGGATAGGACCATCAATGACGCCCTGGGCGATCTGAGCACGACCATCGGGGCCGGGCAGATTGACGGCCATGCCCTGATCAATGGCGATTCGCTCAAAACGCTCCGCCTGGACGGCCGGTTCCGCTGGCGCGTGCCCAACGACCTGGAATTCAACGCCTACTTGCTCATCAGGGAACTGGATTCGTCGGCCACACCCGGGTGCGGGTTCAGCGGCGACATCGCCCCCGAGGTTACCCTGGGCGCCAACAACGTGAAGCTCGACTGGATCAGTCCGGATTTGCGAGCCGATGTGGCGACCAAATTCAGCTTCCAAGCTGAGCCGTTCAAACCCGTGGGTCTGGCCGGCAGTTTCAACGTCACCGGCGGCCTGGACTTCGAGAGCTTCAAGGTTGACAAGCTGGGTGCGCCCGTGGCCTTCGGACGATACGAGAACTACCTGGCCGCTCGGGCCGGCATCAAGTTGCAGTCCTATGACCTCACCGGCGGCATTTTCTTCGGGCGAACCTGCACGCTGGACCCGATCATGTTGATTGATCCGGAGGTGGCCTCGGTGCTGGGCAACCCGCCGTTCACCGGCGCCTATCTTTATGGCGAAGGGTGGATACCCATCTCCGAGGTTGCCCTGGGGGTCCCGGCCTCCTGCCTGTTCAACATCTCGGCCGGGCTCGTAGCCGGGGCGTTTTACTTTGCGGAAGGTCCCACCTGGGGTGGAGTGATGAAGGCCGGCGTCCTGGGAGAGGCGCTGTGCATTGTCACCATCAGGGGCGAGATCAAAATGATCGGGCTCAAGAGCGGAGATCACCTGCGGTTTCGTGGCAGAGGTCGGCTCAGCGGCAAGGTCGGCTGGTGTCCCTTCTGCGTGAAATTTGGGAAGACCGTCACCCTATCCTACGAACGCGGTGCGTGGGACCTGGATTATTGACCCCCGGACCAGGAGGAAGCATGAGACATCTGGGATCGGCAAGTCGAACTCCGCAACTCCCTCCGCTCTTGCGGCTCCCTCTGGCTAACAGGGCGCCGCCAGGAATCCGGTGGAACCGCGCTTGTGAGCGGAGCAGAACATCGGGTCTTTGGTTTTTCGCCAGCCTCATAGGCCTGGCACTGGGAACCGGGTTTTCCCCATGGCCGATTCGCACCCAAGAGGGGCTGGACAATTTGATCTCCACTGTGGGCACCACCGTTCAGGACCGCTTCGGACGCCACTGGGCGTATCAGCTCTGGCAGGGCACCACCCCTGAACAGGTGTTGGGCCGGGCCTGGGCTGTGTATGCCAAACCGGGGATGCCGCCTCTGCCGAGCCCTTCCAGCGAGTCAGCGTCGTTCAGCTCCAAACGGATCCGCGCGCCATTGAGCCGCTACTGCGTCGGGCGGAGCACCTGGGGCAGAATCCGGCCATTTTGGAGGACAATCTGCATCGCCTCTTTGGCGCACTCCTGCCAGCCGGGCGACTCACCCGCGCGGAACTACTCTCGGTCGTCCTCCGTGGCTCTCTAAGCCGGGAGGATCACCTGGCCAATCTGTGGCTGATGACCCGGGTCCATCCCGGCGTGGCCCTGGCGGTGGGGATGGCTTGGGCCGACCTGCTCACCGGACCAACCACCTACGAGGTCCGCCTCTTTGATCCGGCCGCTCAACAAGACCAGGGAGTCATCGGTCGGGTGACCCTGATTCCGGGCGCGCCGCGACTCCTGCCGGCGCCGGGGGCTCCGGTGGTGGTGCCGGACTCCACCGTCAAGGGAGACTTGAACGTGAAGCTGCGCTGGGCGGCGCCGGACGCGCTCCGGCGGCTGGGGCTGCTGCATTATGGCTACACTGTCTGGCGGGTTACCCGGACCTGCGCCGAAGCTTCTACCAACCGCTGGCATGTCACCCCACCCGGTCCCGACCTCCTGCTGAGCCGCTCCCTGGCGCTCCCCAACCACGTCAAGCGCTGCAACGAACTGCCCATCCTCACCGACAAGGACTTCCGCCCGACCGAGGCGAGGAATTTCGGTCCGCCGCCCGCCGGCGACCCGGACACGTTTTTCTTCTCCGACGACGACGGTCGGTTCCGGCCCGGCTACGTGAACCCCGGCTTTACCAACGGCGCCCAATTCTACTACTTTGTCACCGCCCGGGACATCCTGGGCCGGGACGGTTTGGTCTCGCCCGGCACGTTGCTGACGGTCTGCGACCGCAACCCACCCCCGCCGCCGGAGCGGTTACAGGTGTTCAATGATTACGCCTGGATCGGGGGCACTCTGCGCCAAGCCCTTCGGCTGGTGTGGAACCAGAACACCAACCTGGACGACGGGGTGACCCACTACTGGGTCTATCGCTGGACCAATCTTAACGAACTGCACGCCAGGGCCGGCACCCCCACCAACAACCGCATCGCCATCGTTCCCCACAGCCCCGGGGCGACCGCCGCGGGCTATCTTGACGCCGGCGCGGGCGCGCCCTCGGCGCCGGCCGACCTGGGCCGCACTTTTTGGTACACGGTTCGGGCGCAGGATTCGGGCGTCTGCGGGCCGAATCTCTCCGGCAACAGCGCGCCGGCCTTTGGCGTGCTACGGGATCGCGAAGGACCACCGGCGCCCGACGGGGCGATCGAGATTTTTTGCGTCAGGCCCTACGTGCGTTTTCGCAACTTTGAGCTGGTCAATCCCGAGGACGCGGGACGATTCACGTTTCGGCTGAACTGTCACCGGGGCAATCGGCAAATTTCTCACGTCCGATTGGAAGCGTGGATCACGGATACAACTTCGGGACGGATTGTCGGCGTGTATTCGTCGGGCTGGCTTTTCTACGCACCGCATCAGGAGGTCTGCCAGTTCCGCTTCACGGCCGACCATCGGTATTTCGGGAACCTCTTGCAAATCCGGGTCAACGCCGTGACCGCCGCGGGCGAGCAACCCTGGTTGGTTGCCCCCGTGGCCGTCCGCATCGAGGAATCCTGGCTGCCGTACGACGTAGCCTTCAACTTTGAGGCGGGTTTGGATGGGCAACGCGTCCGCGCTTCGGAAACGTGCGGCCGGCATCATCCGGTCACCCCGCAGGGGCTCAAAACCAACATTTTCATCCCCGTGTTTCCCTCTCCCGGCAGCCGGGAATGGCGGCTCTACCGGCGGGTGGACGACGGGCCTCTGACGTTGTTATGTCATGGCCCGGTCGTAGGCGGCATCTCCCCGGAGTGTCAGGACGATGGCGCGCCGCCCAACGGCGCGACCATTTGCTACTATCTGCAGACCCTGGACGAACACGGCAACCCCAGCCCCATGGTCAAGTTGGGCTGTGTCCAGACCGCCCCGCACGCCCCGCCGCCGGCACCGTTGCTCTCCCCGTTGGTAGCCACGGGCGTGACCAACAACCCTGGCATGACCATCACCTGGTTCTGTCCTCCGCCCGGGCTGGAGCGGTTTGAAGTTTGGATTGCCACCAAGCCGGGCGCGCTTAGCACCAACCTGGCGCCGGGGTTCCTCGCGTTGCGAGAGCCCACCGATTCCCAGCCTGACCCGGCGCCCATGACCCTGGTGCTCCAGGGCCTGACCAACACCTGGAACTTCCACGTCTTTCTCACGCCCCGGATCGGCCCCGGCTTTGGCCCGGGTCCGTAGTTTGCCGTGCCCGCCAGCATCGAGTTGGGTCGAACCTACACCGTGTTCATCCGGGCCGTGAGCCGTGACGGCACGGTGGGCGAAAGCAGCAACCTCGAGCAGTTCACGTGGCGTCCGGCCAACACGAACTTGCCCATCTGCACCCTTCCCTGGCCGGCGCGGGGGTTGCCGCCCGTGTTGTCCGCCGCGGCCTACACTAATACCGGGCTGCCTTACGGCGGCATCCGGGCCGGTTTTCTCACCGGCGGCCTGACCGCTCACTACACCGGCGCGGTGGTCACCGTGGGCGGCACCATACTGCCCCAGGGGAGCGCCAGTGCTAACGACCGGCCGCCGTGGCTCCGGGTAGCAGTGAATCCGACGGACTTTCTGTTTACCAATGCCGCCGGGGAGAAACTCTTTCCGTTGGTGCTGTATCGCTACCAGGTGCCCAACAGCAAGTTCCCCAAGGTTTCCGGGGACATTGTGCAAGTTTCCCCGCTTTTGGAAAACATCGCCCACCAGATCACCAACGTCTGCATCCTCTTTGGCAACCAGCGCATTTGCTACACCAACAGCCTGTTGTGGGACCCGTACATCGTGTACGATTATTTGCCCCTCAGCGACCTGACCAACTGGTTCTTCATCCATCTCAAGGACACCCAGCCGGTGATTTCCGACGCGCGCTACCGCTATCTGCTCGTCCGCTTCGGTCGGGACGGTGAAATTGCGGAGGTCATCCCCACCAACGAAATGGAGGTGCCGTGAGCCTGAAGCCGGAAAATAGAAGCCGGAAGGCAGAAGTCAGGCGGCGGAAATCCGCGGCCAACCCGGGGCGACCTGGACTTCGGACGGCGCTCTTCGAAGTTCATCCGGCCCAGGCTTGGGGAGTTTGGCTTGTGGCGTTGGCGCTGGCTGTTGTCCCGGGACATACCTGGGTGTATGAAACCCCGAGCGAGTTTCAGGCCAGCGGCGACTTTGATGGCAACGGACTGGCCGACGTGATCGTGGTGGAGAAGGCCACCGGCGGCTACCGCATAGGCTACCAACCGACGACCGGCGCCACCCACTGGGCGGCGACCCGCGCCAGTGGCATTCAGGGCGTTTCGGGAGTCTCGGTCGGCCGGCTCCTGGCTGCGACCCGCGACACCCTGGCCTGCACCGAGCCGGAGGCCAATCGCGTGACCCTGCTCGATGCGACCGATCCCGCGGCAGCTCCCTGCCAGTGTCCGTCCATTTGCCCGTGATCGGCCCGAACTTGGTGACGGCCATAGACATCCCGGGGCCGGGTAACACTGCTTTTGACGACCTAGCGGTGGGCAGCCTATGGAATTCCGGAACGGCCATTTGGTTAACCATCCTGCGCAACCCCAACGGCGCCGATTGGGGCGTGCTGTTCAATACTACCATTGCCTCGCGCATCGAACGGGGCAACCGCGTCACCATCAAGAGCGGCCGGCCGGAGGCTCTGGCTGTGATCTTCCGCGGGGCGTCCGACACCTTGAGCGTGTATGCGCCAGCCTCGAGTGCCGCTCCCATGCTGTTCATGCAGGCCCTCCCGGCAGGGAGCGATTATGTGGTGGGGCGGTTTGCGCCGAACCATCCGCTCAGCCAGTTTTTGTTCTACGTGCCGGGCGCTGCCGAGCTGATCAGCCGGCGGGTATCGGAGCCGTCGAGCAACACCTTCACCCTGTGCAGCCTCACCCCGTTCAACCTGGGTCAGCCCATCTGCCGGGTGCGTGTGTTAGCCAGCCCCAACCCGCACCTGTAGATTATTTGCGGTACGGGCCGGGTGGCCGAGGTGTTAGTCTACGATGGGATCAACCCGCCGGTCTCGATTCAGACCTTTGCCGCCGGAGCCCATGAAGTCTTCACCGGCGCCGGCGTTTTGGGTGAGGGACAGTTCCTGCTCTATTCGGGCAAATCATTCTCGGGGAGGTCGGAGCGTTATCAACTTTGGCGCTTCGACGGAAACAGATTCGTTGCTGGAGGGGTGGAAGATCTGCCCTGGTTGGGCAACCTCTCGGCCGCGGGCAAGGTGCTGCTGTTCCGCGAAGAGCCGTTTGTGGTGCCCCGGCCGCGTTTGGTGCGGGCGCTCAACGCGGGGGACTGGACTTCCGCGCTGCGCGTCAGCGGGACGCCCCCGACCCTCACCGTTGCCTCCGAATACTACGCCGGCACCCGGGCGGGCTTGACCGGCGCCACCGACGTGAGGCTGGGACCGCTCCCGCCCGAAGCGGCGTTCGGCCTGGTAAACCAGCTCGCCGAGGCCATGACGGTTTTCAGTCTTTTGCCGCCGGTGGGGGAAACGGGATGCGAATTGAAGGTCTTTCCTGCTCCCGGGAATTACCAGACCGCCATCTCGATCGCCATTACCGTGAGCGAGCCCGGCTACCAGGTGTTTTACCGGAAAGGCGCGGAGCCGTGGCAGGTTTACCTGGCGCCCTTCGATTTGTGGGAAAACACCACCCTGCAGTACTTCGCCCGGTCGGTGGTTGGCCCAGTTCAGACTCCTATCCAGACTGCCCGCTATACCTTTGCCGCTCCGCCTGCAATGCTCGATTCCGATGCGGACGGGGTCCCCGACTTCGTGGAGCTGGCGCGCGGACTGGATCCCATCGCCGGCGGCGATTCCGACGGCGACGGATTCTCGGATCTGGAAGAGTTGCTGAGGGGCACGGATCCGGCCTCCTCCGCCGGTCATCCCCCGATCGGGTCTCCCCGACTGGAGACGCGGGCCGTCTTTGACCGCGTGGTCACCCCGCGGCCCCACGATGGCCCGGCTGACGCGGCCAGCGTCGCAGTTCCGGGCGCGCTCCTCCGCGCGTTCAACTTGCAGGGAAGTCTGCTGGCCGTGACCAACACGGTGGCAGACGTGGGGGTTGTGGGCGTGACCAACCCGGCAGCCCGGCTGGCCGGCATCCCGGTCCTGCCGGAAGACCGCCTGTTGGTTGAAGCCACCGAGTTGCACTTTGACATCCAAACCGCCCACCCGGACGCACGGATTGGGCGCGAGTTGGTGGGAATTTTCCTGGCGCCCCGGTTTGCGCCCGTCCAGATCGCCTACACCCCGGGCAGCGGCAGCCCGACAGAAGAGGCCAACGCCTGGGTCGCCGCCGCGTCCAATGCCTGGGCCGGAGTGACGCGCGAAATCAGCAAGGGCGACCTGACCGTGCTGGATACGCTCACCGCGGTATTGGTGGAGCGCAAGCTGGGTGAACTGCTTGTCGCCCGCGGCGAGGCGCGGGGCGCCAACCTCACCCTGTTCCCGTTTCGCCCGGGAGATGCCGGACGTGCCGTCGTCACTCAGAATGGGTTGCTGTCGCTCGAACAGGAAACAAATCCCGGCCAGCCGGCCTGGCGGGTGCAGACCATTTACAGCACGATCAGCAACCTGGTGGAACACTCGACCGAGGACGGTATTGCCGGTCTTCGCGCCATCGCCCGGGAGATCTACGCGATTTGCAGCACGCACAACAACGCGCATCCCACCCGTTTTGTGCCGCCGGTGGACGCGCTGCGCCATTTCCTGAGCCATGGCACCTATGACTCGAATTACCTCCCGCACAGCTTGTTGCAGACGGTTTTCCCCCGCGCCTGTCAGGGCGCCGCCGCCATTCTGGCCGCCGTGCCGCCCAGACCGGTCTTGCAGCTCGCCGTCGACGCGGTGGAGTCGGATCCGGGCGGGCCGGCGGTGGGGTTCCGCGTGGCCGGGGACTTGACGGAGGTCCTGCTGTGCAATGCGGACGGGTCGCGCTACGACCTGCCCGACTCGTTCGGCGTGCTGCCCGGCAGCCGGCTTGAAGTCCGCGGCTTTGCAGATCTGCCCCAGACGCCACCGGCGCTGACGCTCGAAGTCATTTCCGCGCGTCTCATCCGGGCGCCGCCCCCGCCGGAAGCGGATCGGGACGGCAACCTGCTGGTGGATGCCTGGGAGGCCCTGTTTCTGGGCAGGCCGGCTGACCCGTTGGGCGATCCGGATGGCGACGGGTACTCGAACCTGCAGGAGATGCTCGAAGGTACGGACCCGCGGGATCCGTTGACCGCACCCCCGGCGCCCCATGCCGGGCTGGGGCCTCCGCAAATCGAACCGGTTATGAGCGGGGGGACATTGCGGCTGCGTTTCGAATGGCCGACGACTTACGTGGACCGGTTCATCTTCGCGGTGCTGGGAACGTCGGATTTGCGCGACTCCTTTCAGCCGGTCACTGCCGGAGGCCCTCAACCGATTTCCGAGCAGCCGGACGTCTTCGAGGTGGTGATTCCGAAAGAACCCGCCCGCCAGCGGTTTTATCTACTGTGGGTGGAGCTGCGGTGAGGACCGGGTGGCTGTGTGGACGCTCGACGGGCGGGGCCCCAGGCGGGGGCGTCCCTCGGGTTACAACGTGTGTCCGGCGGCGCTCAGGCTGCACGTGGGCGGAGTACCCACCGGGTTGTACGAGTAAGTGCCTCCGCCGGGGCACTGGGGCGCCTGGCCGTTCTTGAGCAGGGCGTTGATGGCCGCTTCGTCCACCGGATCGCCGTCGGCTTTGCGTTCTTGCGTGGCCCAGGCTTCCTTGGCGCTTTCAATCGTCTTGAGGTTCATGATGCAGGCTTGGCGCTGGGCGTTGGTGCGCATCTTGGCGAAGTTGGGGATGGCGATGGCGGCCAGCAGGCCGATGATGGCCACCACGATCATGATCTCGATCAAGGTAAAGCCGGCGCCGGGTATGTTTCGGACTCGCATACGCTGAATCGTGTTTTTGCCGCCCGGTTGAGCTGTTCTCCCGCGCAGGCCGGGCAGCCTTTGCCTGCATCCCGTGGAGTGTTATGCCCGGGGCGGGCCACTTGTCAACGCCGCCCCGGTAAGGGACATCAACACCGTTTCGGGGAGGAGGTTGCGCCGGTCTCAAACCGGCCGGGTGGTCGCCAGAATGGCCCGGGCGGCGGCGCGCACTTCGCCGACCAGTTCCGGCGGTTGCATCACGCGGACCTCTCCACCCCAGCCCAGCACCCAGCGCTGGATTTCCACCAGACTGGACAGCCGCATTCGCAATTCCACGCCGCCGTCGGGCAGGTCGCTCAGTTGCTGGGACGGGTGCCAGCGTTTCTCCCGGATGTAATCCGCCACCCGCGGGCTGAAACGCAACACTACCGCATAACTGCCTTCGGCCGAGTGCACGCCGAAGCTGTCCCGCAAGCGCTCATCCATCGAGAAGCCCGCGGGCGGCTGGAAGGTCCGCCCGGTGGGCCGCAGGGATTGAATCCGCGCAGGGACAAAGGTGCGGAGGGCCCGGCGCAGGTGGTCGTAGGCAAAAAGGTACCACTCGCCGTTGATGTTAGCCAGGTGCCAGGGGTCCACCACGCGCGGTTCGGCACGGGTCCGCCCGGGCTTGCGGTAAAGGATTTCCACTTGTTCCCGGCGGGCGGTGGCCCGGGCCAGGCCGTCAAAGATGTCCCGGTTGATCAGGGGTTCGACGCGAGTGCGGAAGGAAATGGTCCGGTCCCACTCGGCGAGGTGGAGGGAAACGGTGTCGGGCAGGGCGGCGGCCATTTTGCGCAGGGCGCTCAGCAGGGGGCGCTCGAAACTGGTGCCGCGGTATTGCTGAACGGCCTTTTCCGCCACCACCAGGGCAAACAGTTCCCCCTCGGTAATCTGGAGCGCGGGAAAGGCGTTCACGGCCTGGGTGTAGCGATACCCGTGCCGGCGTGCATCATAGACGATGGGCAGGTTCAACCGGTCGCGCATGAAATCCAGGTCGCGCTGGATGGATTTCACGCTCACTTCCAGCTCGCGGGCCAGGGTGGTGGCGTTGGGATGGTCGCCGGCGGCGATGGCCTGGTGGATGTGCAGCATCCGCTGAAGGGGCGGCCGCGCGCGCGGCGACTCCAGAGCAGACGTCGGCATCGGACGGGGACGACGCGTCACGGCGCACGTGTGCCAGCGGACGAGGCCGGCGGCGAGGAGAAATTTTTCGGACCGGGCCCCGCGGGTGGGGACGTTCGCCCGCAGAACAGCGGGGCTCAGGTGCTGAGTTTCGCCAGCAACTCGTCGTTGGTACGGTGCTTTTTGAGCGCGGCGATGAGGGTCTCCATCGCCTCGACGGGGTTGAGGTCCACCATCATGCGGCGGAGTTTGCGCACGGCCTCGATCTGGTGTTTGGGGAAGAGTTTTTCCTCTTTGCGGGTGCCGCTGCGGGGGATGTCCAGGGCGGGGAAGAGGCGACGGTCGGCAAGCTTGCGGTCGAGCACCAGCTCCATGTTGCCCGTGCCCTTGAACTCCTGGAAGATCAGCTCATCCATTCGGGAGCCGGTGTCAATCAGGGCGGTGGCGATGATGGTCAGCGAGCCGCCCTCCTCGATCTTGCGGGCGGAGGCGAAAATTTTGCGCGGGATTTCCAGGGCGCGCGCGTCCACGCCGCCGGTCATGGTGCGGCCCGAACCACCGTGGACGCTGTTGTAAGCGCGGGCCACGCGGGTGATCGAGTCCAGCAGGACGAAGACGTCTTTTTTGGCTTCGACCATGCGCCGGCAGCGTTCGATCATGAAGCGCGAGAGCCGCACGTGGGTTTCCAGGTCCTGGTCGTTCGAGGAGGCCACCACCTCGGCCTTGACCGAGCGCTGGAAGTCGGTGACCTCTTCGGGCCGCTCGTCAATCAACAGGACCAGCACGTGCACCTCGGGGTGATTGGCGGTGATGGCGTTGGCGATCTGCTTGAGGATGGTGGTCTTGCCCGTGCGCGGCGGCGCAACGATCAGGCCGCGGGTCCCCTTGCCAATGGGGGTCACCAGGTCAATGATCCGGGTCTCCAGGAGATCCGGAGAGGTTTCCAGGCGGAACTTTTCCACCGGGTCAATGGTGGTGAGGTTTTCGAAGCGCACCGACCGGGTGTACTCCTGAAAGGTCATGCCGTTGACCTCCAGGACCTCGCGCAGTTGCGGGCTGCTGCCCCGGTGGGGAGGCTGCAGGGTGCCCTTCACCAGACAGCCTTCGCGCAGAAAATGGCGCTTGATCATGTCCGGGGTCACGAACACGTCGGTGGGCTTGGGCTGGAAATGGTTCTCCGCCGAGCGGAGAAACCCGAAGCCTTTCTCCGAAATTTCCAGATAACCGGACCCCACGTCCGGCACGGTGGTGCTGTTAACAGATGGTCGCATTACGCTGCAATGCTGTGTCTGGCTAAACCCCGGCAATCACCGGGCGATTTCATGACGCGTTGAGAAACCGGGGAAACCGCCGGCCCGAAGAACCTTCCACGGAACCAATGTACAGGGGGCACCGTGCGGTTAGACCTACAACGAATCCCAATTAAGCCCGCCGCCCGCAAAACGCAACATTAAAAAATACGCCCTGTGCCGACCGATTTTCCGCCAACCACCCGGGCGCACGAAAGCCTCGCAGCTCAATCAGCCGGGAACCGGCGGGCGATAGGGAACGTCGCCCCGGACAAAAAACCACGAGTCTTGCAGCACAGAAAAGGCTGCGCCACTTCCGTTCCTTCTTCCAGTCGGATCCGCACGCCGCCCATTACCCGTTGACCCCATTCGTGCGGGCGAATCGGCAGACAGGTGGGGCGGGTTGCATATCGCGGGGCAAAGAACTCGGCCACGGAACCTTCCCCCGGGCAACCAGGCACTTCAAGGTCTTGGAAACGGTCCCGCGGCGGGTGTCTTCGTCCGACGAGGGCAAAAAAACGGCGGCCCCGATGCCGGGGCCGCCGCGGTAACCCTAGCAATGAAACCGCTCAGTTATTGGCCCCCGGAACGAAGGGGAAGATCAGACGGTGAACATCCTGCGAATTGATGATCTGCTCGCGGACGCGGGCGCCGGTCACTGGCTGGACGCTGCCGTCCGCCAGGCAGACATTGCCGGCATTCTGGTGAATGGTGTTGTGGAAGTTCAGATAGTACTGGGCATTGGCCTTGTTGGCCACCAGCCTGGGATCCAGTTTAACCTGCACTTTGAAGAAGGCGTCATACTGCGCGGCCGTGGTTGCGTTGGACACAGTGGACATGTTGCGGTCCCCGGTCAGCATGCCCTGGGGGCGGGTCTCATCCGCATCCAGGTTCACAAAGTAGCTGACCGACTTGTTACCCCCGCCCTGGGGTGCGGTGAACTTGCTCATGCCGTAGAAGTTGCTGATGGCGGTGCGCCCGCTGTCCGCCGGGCAGACCACGGTCTTGGGTGTGGCCAGCTCATTGGACATGGTCACGAAGATCCAGAAGGTGTTGATCGGGTTCCCCTGTCCGTTGGCCAGCGTGACCAGCTCGCTGCACCCGCCTTCGTTGGTGCTGAGGCTTTGCGGGAAGCGGTCCTGCATGTCGGTGGCGAACTGCCGGAAGGACAGCCCGACCTGTTTGAGGTTGTTGGCGCAGTTGATGCGCTGCGCCTTGGCTTTGGCCTTGGCCAGGGCAGGCAGGAGCATGCCGGCCAAAATGGCGATGATGGCGATCACGACCAACAGCTCGATCAGCGTGAACGCCCCGAGTTTGTGCTTGCGGAAGATTCGGCTCATAGGGTTCGACTGTGTTTAAGGGTTACGGCTCACGGCACTCTAGGAAAACGGCCCGGAGTGTCAATGCCTTTTCTCAGTTTCTTTTAGTCAGCAAGTGCAATGCCAGCGTCAGGAAACGACTGGAGCCGGCCAAACTCGCCAACGCACTTGATTCCAGCAGGTTGGTCACTCGCGCCCGCGCGCGTAAAGCTTCCGCGTGTTGCGCGGGTTTTCGCGTGACCCGTGCCGCCGGCGTTGCAACACTGCCCGCCCGATGGATCGTGAGCGATTGGATCGCTGGCTGGAGCGGGGGATTTTGGGGGTGGTGACCTTGGTGTTGGTCTTCGGACCGCTGGCGCTGGGGGGGGTGCGCCCGCAGGAATTCCTTTGGCTGCAGGCGCTGGTGGCGCTGGGGCTGGCACTGTGGTTGGTCCGCCTTTGGGTGGCCCCGTCATACCACCTGCACTGGTCCCCGATTTGCTGGCTGATTCCAGCCTTCCTGGGGTACGCGCTGGTGCGTTACTGGCAGGCGGACGTGGAGTACGTAGCCCGACTGGAAGTGCTTCGCCTGCTGGTGTATGGCTGGTTTTTCTTTCTCATTCTCAACAACCTGCATCGGCAGGAGAGCCTGCACATTCTTGTGGCGGTGACGCTCGGGGTGGGCACGCTGCTGGCGCTTTACGCGTTGTACCAGTTTTTTAGCGGGAGCAATCGCGTGTTTGCCCTTGCCCGGCCCGAGGCGTACGCCGGACGCGGTTCGGGCACGTTCATCTGCCCGAATCATCTGGCCGGCTACTTGGAAATGCTGCTGCCCGTGGCGCTGAGCCTGGTGTTTGTGAGTCGTCAACGCGCGCTGGGACGCATTTTTAGCGGCTATGCCGCGCTGATGATTTTTGTGGGGCTCATCGTATCGGTCTCGCGCGGCGGGTACGTTGCGGGGGGATTGGCCGTTTTGTTTTTGTTGGGTGTCTTGCTTCGGCGCCGCATCCACCGGCGGGCCATCCTCATCGGGCTGGCCGTTTTGGCGCTGCTGGCAGGCGGCTTTGCGTACAAGGCGCAAGACATCCAGAGGCGGTTCCGCTTGGCTCTGGTCCCCGGCCAGCTTCATAACGTTTTGGTCCGTTTGGACTTGTGGAAAGCCGCCGGACAGATGTGGCTGGACCACCCCTGGGTGGGAGTGGGGCCGGCGCATTTTGATGTGCGCTTTCCGAAGTACCGCCCGGAGAGCCTCCAGACCCGCCCGTACTGGGTGCATAATGATTACCTGAACGTGTTGGCGGATTGGGGCCTGGTGGGCTTTGTGTTGGTGGGAGGCGCGGCGGGCACGTTGCTCGGGGCCGGCTTGCGGGCCTGGCGATTTGTCCGTCGAGAAGGCAACACGCTGGTGGTCAAGCCCAGTGATCGCGCGGCCATGGTGCTGGGCAGCGGCGCCGGATTACTGGCCATCTCGCTGCATTCCTTCGTGGATTTCAACCTTCAAATTCCGGCCAACGCCATGCTGGCGGTGTTGCTGGCGGCCATTCTCACCAGCCACCTCCGCTTCACTTCGAACCGCTACTGGCTTAATCCCGGCTTAGTGGGGCGCTTCCTGTTGACCGGCCTCATCGCCGCCAGCGTGATTTGGTTTGGGCGTCAGGCCGTGCAGCGCTGGGAGGAAACCCGCTGGCTGACCCGCGCTGAGCGCGCCCGGAACTTCACGGATCAGATCGCCGCCCTGGAAAACGCCCTCCGGGCCGAACCTCGCAACGCCGATCTCGCCATCCGCCTCGGCGAAGCCTGGCGCATGCTCAGTTGGGACGGCGGTCCGGACTGGCGCGTCGCCGGGGAAACCGCGTGGAAATGGTTTGATCGAGCCATACAGCTCAACCCGAGGGACACCTTGCCGATCTTGCACGGCGGGATGACTTTGGATTGGCTGGGGCGACACGACGAAGCCGGCCGCTTGTTCAACCGCGTGGTGGCCATGGACCCCAACAACCACTACGTGGCGCTCATCCGGGGTTGGCACGAGTTGCAAGTGGGCCACTGGGCCGAAGCCCGCCGTTGGCTGGAGCGCTCCCTCGCAATCAAGCCCTACGCCAACTGGCTGGCCCACAATTACCTCGCCGTGGCCAACCAGCGCCTGGCGGAAGCCGCGGCCTCAGCCGCCCCGGCCGCTCCGCCTCGGGCAGAACCCGGCCCCTGACCGGAGTGTCCCTGCCCCAAGCTCCGGTTGCTTCCCCGTCGGGTAAGCCGTCCGCCGTTGGCAAGGGCTGATTACAGCCAGCCGCGCCAGCGATACACCCACCAACCCACCCGTTCGTAGAGATATCGCTCCAGATGAATAAAGCCATTCAGGTGCGGCGCCAGCCCCAACCAATTCCGCCGCGTCTCCAAACCGGCCAACCCCTCAAAATCGCAGGGCAAACAGACAACCTCCAACCCGGTGCGACGAAAGGTCGCCTCCGCCCGGCGCATATGCGAAGCCGAAGTCACCAGAATAATCCGCCGCCAGCCGCGCGCGGCCGCGAGCTGGCGAGTGCGTTCGGCTTCGTCCCGGGTGTCGCGACAGGCGCCTAGTGTTTCCACCGGCACGGGCGAGAGCTTCCAATGAGCCATCCATCGGCGCAGGAATTCGCCCTCGCCGAGATTAGGCACCCTGGGGTTCATTCCCCCGCCCACCACCAGCGCGCGGCCCTTGTGTTGCCGCACCGCCTCGAGGGCGGTCACCGCCCGGTCCACGCCGCCATCGAAATGAAAGCCAAACACATCGCGCGAGGACGGGGATAGCATCCCGCCGAGCAGGACCACCGCGTCGGCCTCCGGCAGCCGGGCCAGTTGAATCTCCGCATAGGGGCGCTCCAGGGAGGCCAGCAGGTGGGTGGACAGCGGCGTGCCCCCGACCACGTACAGCCCCGCGACGGCCAGAAACAGCCCGCCGGCTGCGCGCCAGTACCGCCGCCGCAGCGACCACAACAGGACCAGAATCATCAACACCCAGAGCGCCGCCAGGGGTTGCAGGAAAATTGAAAGTGCTTTGGCCATGACCCGGCAAGGTTACCGGCAGGGCAGCCCACCGCCAGCCCGGAACCGCTCCGAGTTCTCCGCGAGATTCCCCCGAATTTTCGTCTCCCCGTTATCGAAGCCGCCACCCGGAGCAGAAAACCACCCGGGTCTTGAGCCCCTGCCGGGTCTGTTTATCTTGAGCGCATGCCGATCTATGAGTTTTACTGCGCCGATTGCCACCGCGACAGCGAGGTGCTGGTGCGCTCTTCGGATTGGGAGGGCACTCCCTGCCCTCACTGCGGTTCCACCCAACTGCGGAAAAAACTCTCGGTCTTTGCCGCCGCGACCAGCGCCGATGCCGCCAGCTCCGAAGACGCCGTCTGCACCGGTACCCCTGCCACCTGCTGCCGTTGTGGCGGTGACGATGGGCACTGCCGCTGAGCCGCGGCTTCACATCTGCATCAGCTCCGCGGCGCAAACCTGGGACAGATCGTCCACCAACCGGTCTGGCCGGTGCGCGACCAGCTCGGCCCGACCGGCCCCTCCGGTGGCCACCGCCAGCACCCGCGCGCCCACCCCCCGCGCGCAGTCAATGTCGTGCGGGGTGTCGCCCACCACCAGCACCTCTTCCGGTGGCAACGCACCGCCCAAACGCCGGCGGGCGCGCGCCACGGCCATCCGCGTCAGCTCGCGGCGATCCTCGTGGTCGTCGCCAAAGCCCCCCACTGCGAAGTGCCCCCACAGGTCGAAGTGCCGCAGCTTGATTTCGGCCCCCAGGCGCAGGTTGCCGGTCTGCAACCCCACCACCGGCGCCGGGGTCAGCGCCCGCAGCCCCGTCAAGAGGTCGTTCACCCCCGGACACACCGCGCCGGGATGCCCGGCCAACAGGTGATCCAGCAGAAACACGTAGCGATCGAAAAACCGCCGGAAGTTGCCCGGCGTGGGCGCGATCCCGTGGCGAGTGAAAAATTCCCGCACCAGCGAGGTGTCGGTGCGTCCGGCAAAGCGCAGGTGCGCCAGGCCGTTGACGATTCCAAACTCCGTCTCCGCGGTTCGCTCAAAGGCTCGCATCCCCGCTCCGCCAGTGCGAACGAGCGTGCCGTCAATGTCGAAGAGGATGACCCGAATCATGCCAGGCGCCAACTCTCCCGGAACTCCGCTCTCGCGCAGGCGGCCCGCCCGGTCGGAAATACTCCTGCCCGCGACACCGGGAAACCACCGGGCAGCCGTCACCGCCGAGGGCGGATTTCGTTTTCCTCGTCGTCATCGGGCGGGGGCAGAGTGGCCAGGTACCGTTTCCAGAGTTCCAGTTCCACAAACAGCTCGAAGAACACCCGGGGGCGGTGCTCGTAGTAGCCGGCGCTGATCCAGCGTTTGTCGGACTTTTCGTCCAGCGCCGCATGCAACCGGGCGCTGGCGATGACCACGGGCGCAAACGGGTCGGCCGGGATACCGTCTGCCCAGCGGGTCTCCCGCAGACTGCGCAGGTACCAGGGCAGCGGCCAGTAATCGCCGCCAATGGCCAGCACGTTGACCTCCAGCCGCTCCGGATCGCCGTGAGCCCGGGCGATACCCAGCACGCGGTCCACCAGGCGCTTGAGGTCGGGAGAGGTGTGGGCGTACACCCACGGATTGCGTTGGTCGGTGGACATTTCCCCACTCGCCCGCCGGGATTGGAGCGCCAGGTGCCCTGCGGCCAGAATGAACACGGCGGCCAGCGCCACCCGCAGTCCGGGAACCGCAGCCCGGCGATATATCGCCGCCGCCCCGATGCCGGCCAACAGCACCATGCCCTGCAGGAAACCCAGGACACACCAGGGAGTCTTGTAGCCGATGGCCGAGTAGGCCGCCAGGAGCACGACCGTGTAGACGGTCAAAAAGCGGGCCAGCCCCAGATGAAAGGGCGGGAAACGGTCCGGCCAGAACGCCGCCGCGGCGCCTGCCAGCGCCAGTAGCCCGATGAGCAGTTCGCTGAACACCATCCCGGGCGCGGGGCTGAACCAGAACAACCGCTCGAAGTAAAAGGTCCAGGGATGGATGTGTGACGAGGCGCCGCCTGCGCGCTGCAACCAGGGCAGGTATGTACGCAGGGAATCCAGCGGCCCACTCGCATTCTGGAAAAACGAGGTGAAGAACAGCACCGACACCGCCAACCCCAGCCCCAGCGCCAGCGCGGCGTGCTTCCGCCGTTCGGGATGGCTCAGCCACACCAGCCGCCAACGCCGTTCCGAATCGAGAACCACGGTGATGCCCGCGGCAGCCAGGAGGGCGGCGAAGTTCAGCACGCAGGTCTCCTTGGTGGCGTGCATGAGCCCCAGCGCCGCGCCGCCCAGCGCCGCCCAGCGCCAGTCGGGCCGCCGGGTGTAACGCCACAGGGCCACGCCGGCCAGCGCGGTAAAAAACACCAGCAGCGTTTCGTGGATGTAGTATCGGCTGTAAAAAACCAGCGCCGTGGAAACCGCCGTCAGCAACGCCGCCACGGTCGTGCCCACGCGCCCCAGCCCGTCGGCCAGACCGGCCAGCAGCAGGATCAGCCCCAAACCGAACACCCCCGGCACCAGGCGCAACGTGGCCTCCCGAAGCTGCTCCGAGCGGGCCGCGCCGCTTGCCCGGGCGAAGGGAAGGGTCAGATAATACAGACTCGGGCCGTGATATTCCGACGGGTCGTAGCGGTACTCGCCGCGGTCGAGCAGTTGGGCGAACTTGTAGGCGTGGACCGATTCGTCAGTGTGGAGCGGGCGTTCTTCGAGGCGGGGGAGCCTCAGCCAGGCGCCCAGTCCCAGCGCCAACAGCAGGCCAGACCAGAGCCATCGGTTCATAACGGGGCGGAACCCGTGCGCCAACGGCCCTCCCGCGGGCAGGACACGACGCGTTCCCAAACAAAACCAGCGCGGGGACAATGACCCGCCGCGCTGGTTCGATGAAAGGAGGCGCCGGTGAAAGGCTTCCAGGTCATCCGGAAAGTCGGCCCGCGACGACTGCCGCCGCGGAAGGCCGGCATCACTCGAGGTACTTGCCCCAGACCTCGATCTCGGTGTAGCGATTCAGGGCGCTGTAGGTGCTGCCCCGGCTGTAGCAGCGCACGTAACGGGCTTCCGCACCCTTGGCGTCAATGAGCTTGCCCTCGTAGGTCTCAAAGTACTCCTTGTCCGTACCGACCCCCAGGCCCGAACTGTTGTCGTAATCGTTGTTGAACAGGGTAACAACCCCCTGGGAGAAGTCCGGGTCGTCCGAGACCTGCACGATTACGTCGTGGTAAACCTGGTAGGTGTTGTGGGCATGCCAGATCAGGATTGCGTAAATCTTGGCGCGCTTTTCCAGATCAATCTGCACCCACTGCGTACGCCGCCGCAGTTCCACGAAGCTGTTGTCGTTCGACTCCTTGTCCCCATCGGTAATCAGCTCCAGCGACCCGGTGATGGGAGACTTGTCACTGCTGGTGACTTTATTCTGGAAGGCGAGGTTTTGCACGCCTTTCGGCGCCAGGAAAGGCGGACGCGGCTTGTCGGAAATCGGCTCAATGTGATCCCCCAAGGGGATGTCTGTGGGCGTCCCCATGAAGGCCGGGATGGGGAGCTTCAAGGGCAGCGGCGCCAGTTCGGTCTCCGCAGCGCGGACGGTCAGGAAACCGGCCAGCACCGCGGCGCAGACCAGGACCGGACAGAGCGGGTTCAGGGAGTTGTGCCAATTGTTCATGTGCATGACGTCGTACGTTCAAACGTTAGATGGCGCGACGCTGCCGGTATTCAGGAAAAAAGGCAACCCTTCGCGCAGGTGATTCCCCGGGCAGCGTGGGTTGCGATTCTGCCCCCTGGCCCGATCAGCAGGAACGCCACGACCAGCCGGCTCCGCCGCCGACGCGGGTGACTGCTGCCGTCCCGGAGAAGACGGGACGCGGTTTTTCGCTGCCCTGAACCGGCCATGCCGGCGCGGTTTTTTTCGTGTTTTTCCCTGGCGCAGCCGCCGAGCCGCTGCGCTTCAGCCGGTCCCCCTTACACACTGTGCTGCCACCGCGGTGGGGTCGCAGTCCGCCCGCCCCGCGCGCTCTCAGGCAAGCGGCGAACTTGGAGGCGCGTTCCGGGGGGCACCCGGTGGAAAACGCGCTTTACAAGGCGCCCGCGCCGCGTAGCGTAACGCGAAACGTTTTTGCGCTATGCGACGCACGCTGCTGCTGGCCATCCCCCTGGTGCTGGGCACCGTTCTCCTGGTGGGCTGCAAGGGTCCGGAGAAAAAACTCGGCCGTGGTTTGACCAACGCCACGGAATTTGCCCGGCTGGGCGAACTCCGCCGGTCGGTCGAGCAAAAGGCTCTGTGGGACGGACCGGAGGCTGCCTACACCACCGGGGTCATCCACGGCATCAACCGCAGCGTGCTCCGCACCCTGGTGGGCGTGTATGAGGTGGTCACCTTCCCTATTCCCAGCTACGAGCCGTGGCTGAAGCCCGGCAACCGGCTAATGCCCGACGCCACGGTCGGTCCCGCGTATCCGGACAGCTATCGCCCGAATCAGATTGCTGACGGAGTGCTGGAAACGGATACCAACCTCGGCTTCTCTGGCGGGGATGTTGCGCCCTTTGTGCCCGGCAGCCGGTTTCGCATTTTCGATTACTGAGCGGCGGGCCGGTGTGCCCGCCCTGGCGGCGCCCACGCCCGGCGGGTGGCGCCGTGCGCTCTGATGCGCCTGGAACTGCGCAGCCCCTGCAAGGTCAACCTGCTCCTGAACATCCTGGGCCGGCGCGCCGACGGCTTTCACGAGCTGGAGACCGTGTTGCAGCCGGTCGCGCTGTGTGACCGGCTGGAACTGGCGCCCGCCGCCACAGGGCTGGAATTGACCTGCGACCACCCCGGACTGCCCACCGATGCCTCAAATCTGGTCGTGCGCGCGGCGCAGGCATTTTTCGAGGCCACGGGTATTCGTTCCGGTCTCCGGGTGCGTCTGGAAAAGCGCATCCCGCTGGCCGCGGGGCTGGGGGGAGGCAGCGCCAACGCCGCGGCGACGTTGCGGGGCATGAACGAGCTGTTTGGCCATCCCCTGGATGACGCCCGATTGGGGGCTCTGGCGGCAAAGCTAGGGTCGGATGTGCCCTTTTTCCTGCAATCGGCACCTGCGCTGGCCAAGGGACGGGGCGAGCAGATCCAACCGTTGGGACCGCTTCCCGCCCTGCGCGGCTGGTGGGTGCTGTTGATTTATCCGGGCTTTGGCGTCTCCACCGCCCGGGCGTATGAGGCGCTCGGCCATTTCCCGGACGCGCTCCACGGCAGACCCGGACGCGCCGCCGCGCTGGTGGCGGCGTTGCAGTCCACCGCTCCGGAGGGGGATGGGTTGCCCTGCCCGTCTGCGGAGGGGCTTGCTCGCAGCGCCCCCGCCAGCCCCGCACTGTTCTACAACGCCTTGCAGCAGCCGGTGTTTGCCAAGTATCCGGTGCTGGCGTTGTATCGTGATTTCCTGGAGGAACAGGGCGCCCCGATCGCCCGCCTGTCCGGCAGCGGCTCGACGGTGTTTGCGCTCGTGCGTGAGGAATCCAGCGGCCGGGCGCTGGTGGAGCAGTTTGAACGACGCTTCGGCGCACGCGGCTGGGCGGCCGTAGCGCCGCTGGCAGAAGCGGGGTGAGCGATGGTTTCGCGTCGCCAGCCGCGCCCAATGCGTTAAGGTGGCGCCGATGCGCCTGGCGCTGTTGCGGTGGACTCGCGCGCTGGCCTGGGGCCGGGACCTGATGGCCCGGCGCTGGCGCCAGTTGCTGGAATGGCGCGGACGCTGGCGCCCCCGGGAGGATACCATTCATCTGTTGCTGGCCGGTGGGGTGGGAGTCATCGGAGGACTGACCAACGCGGTGTTCTTCTACACCACGACCGGGCTCAAGCTGGCCCTGCTGGGGCGCCCGGGAGACCCGGCGGAAATCGCGGAGTGGTTGAATCCCTGGTTGCGTCTGTTGGTGCCCACCGCGGGCGGCGTGGTGGCGGGACTGATGTTGCACTGGGGCGCGCGGGTGGTGTCCGGCGGTGGTTCCACCAACCTCCTGGAGGTGGTGGTGGCGGGCGACGGGCGACTGCCGTTTCGGCTCAACCTGGTCAAGGCGCTGTCCTCGCTGGTCAGCGTGGCCACAGGGGCCTCAATTGGGCGGGAAGGGCCGATCACCCAGATGAGCGCGACGCTGGCCAGCAAGGGCGGCCAATGGATGAAGGCGCCGCCGTACCGCCTGCGCTTGTTGGTGGCGTGCGGAGCGGCCGCCGGGCTCGCGGCGGCCTACAACGCGCCGATTGCCGGGGCGGTCTTCGCCGCGCACATCGTGCTGGGCAACTTCGCCATGAGCCTGTTTGCCCCGCTGGTCTGCGCGTCGGTGATCGCCGCGGTGGTGTCGCGCAGTTTCTTCGGCATCGAACCGCTGTACCGGGTGCCGGGGTTCGAGTTCACGCGCGTGGCGCAGTTGCCGTGGTTTGTGGTCCTGGGGGCGCTGGCGGGCGGGTTGGGGGCGGCCTTTTTACGACTCCTTCAGCAGGGGGAAAACCTGGCCCGCCGCCTCAATCGGCCCGCGTTTGTGCGCCTGGGTCTGGCCGGGCTGGGCGTGGGCGCCCTCGCGGTGCTGGTGCCGGAGGTGTGGGGCAACGGATACGCGGTGACGTCGCGCATTTTGGAAAGCGCCCCCCGTTATAGCGGCTGGGTGCTAGGCGCCGTGTTGGCTGCCAAGTTTGCGGCCACGGTGCTCACGGTGGGCGCGGGCACGGTGGGGGGGGTGCTGACCCCCACGTTGTTCCTGGGCGCGGCGCTGGGCAGTTTGACCGGCTCGCTGTTGCATCAAGCGGGGCTGGCCGAGCCGTTGCCCACCGGGGCATTCGCGTTGGCGGGCATGGGCAGCGTCTTGGCCGCCACCACGCACGCCCCCCTGTTGGCGATGATCCTGGTGTTCGAGATTTCCCTCAACTACTCGCTCATGCCCGCGGTGATGCTTTCCTGCGCCGTGGCCACCCTGGTGGGACGACGTCTGCACGCGGCCTCCGTGTACACCGAGCCGCTCCGGCAAAAGGGCCTGTGGGAAGAGGACGAAAGCGAACGACTCGGCGCCGCCACGCAACAGACGGTGGGGGATTTGATGCACGAACCGGTGCCCCCCGTGCCCGAGACCGCCACCCTGAAGGACATCGGGCAACGGTTCCTGACCTCGCCTCACAATTTCCTGCCCGTGGTGGATGCGCAGGGGCGTCTGAGCGGCCTGGTCGCGCTACAAGATCTGAAAGCCTACCTCAACGCCGGTCCGGGCTTTGAAGCGGTGATTGCCTATGACGTGATGCGGCCGCCGCCGCCGTGTCTGACACCGGGCGAGCGGCTGCACGAGGCTCTGCCAGTGTTGTTGACCAGCGAGCTGCGCAACATCCCCGTCGTTAACAATCGCCAGGAACGCCGGCTGGTGGGTTCCCTGATCCGGGCCGAAGCACTGGGGTTACTTTCCGAGGCCATCGCCACCCGCACCGCCAGGGGATGAACGGGAGACTGCCGCCGCCGGGGCCAGACCCGGACTGCCCCCGAACCAGCACCGCGTCGGGAAAAGGCGCGCGGGTCCGGAGGGAATTTGCCTTGCACGGTCCCGTCCAGCAGCGTAACCAGTCCCTAATCATGAACCTGAAGCTGACGCCATGAAATCCCTGCTGATCACAACCCTGGCGGCGGCCCTGGTGTTCGGGGCAACGACGTGGGCTCAAAACGCCCCGCGCGAAAACGCGCCGCCCAAATCACCTCCATCGGCGGCGGAAAAGTCCACTCCGGCCCGCAAACCCGCAGCGTACCCGTTCCGGGGCACCCTCAAAGCGGTGGACCGGGATGCCATGACCCTGATCCTGGCTGGAAAAGACAAGGACCGGGTCATTCGCATCACCTCGCAAACGCGGTTCACCCGGGAGGGCAAGCCCGCCACCCTCGAAGATGCCCTCCTCAATGGCCAGGTGGCCGGCACCGTCCGCAAATCCGCGGATGGACGCAGCGAAGAAGCGGTCACCGTGCGTTTCGGTCCGGCTCCGGAGAAATCCACCGGCGGACGCAAGCCTAAGACCGAGTAGTAATCGCGGCTGGCCCACCGAACCGGTCCCGAAGACCCAAGCGGCCGCGCCGCCGTCTCCCGGGTGGCGCGAAAAATGGAAGTCCGTTGATACGACGGTTGCGGTTCCGTTGGCTGCCGCCGGGGGTCAGCCAAAACGGAACCAGCCTTTGCGTCCCCCGCTTTTCCCGCCCGGAGGTGGGGTGCTGCCGGTCACGTAGCGGCCGACCAGGTACTGGCTGCGCGCGGCCTCCAGGGCCATGATAAATTCCTCGTAGCTCTGGAACCGGTCGGCCGGGTTCTTGGCCATGGCCCGGCAGATTGCGTCGCTGGTGGGCTGGGTGATTTCCGGGACGACCTGGTTGGGTGGAGTCAGCGGGGTGTGAATGTGGGCGGCCACGACTTCTTCGACCGTGGGCGCCTCGAACGGGACGTGCTGGGTGATGGCGTGGTAGAGGGTTCCGGCCAGGCTGTACAGGTCCGAGAGGAAGTCTTCCCGCTCCCGGCGCACTTTTTCGGGCGCAATGTAGTAGGGGGTGCCCCAGACGGTACCATCGGAGTCCTCCTCGGCATCGGCAGGACGTGCCAGGCCGAAGTCCACCAGCTTGGGCTCGCCCTCTGCATTGAAGAGGATGTTTCCCGGTTTGATATCCCGGTGCAGGAGGCCGTGCTTGAGGGCCGCGTTGAGCGCGGAGGCCATTTTGATGCCCAGGTCGAGCACCTCCAGTTCCGGCAGACGGCCCTTTTCGATCCGGCTGTCCAGGCTGCCGCGATCGGCCAGTTCCATGACCAGGTAGAGCTGCCCCTCCCACTCGTCCAGCGTGTAGATGTGGATGATGTTGGTGTGGTTGAGACTGGCGCAGGCCCGGGCCTCCCGCAGCAATCCCGCCATGGCCTTTTCGTCCTGGAGCAGCTCGGGCTTGACCAGTTTCACCGCCACCGCCCGTTCGAGGGTGGTGTCAAAGGCCCGATACACGGTGCCCATGCCGCCGGAGGCAATGCGGGCGCGCAGCTCGAACTGCCGCAGCTTCATGGGCATCATTACCGCGGCTCCACACTTGGAGCAGGGGAAATGGCTCAAGGGCTCCACATCCCCCGGCACGAACAGGGTGGTACCGCAGCCCGAGCAGGTGACCATCCTCAACTGCTTGCGGGCCCCGTTTTCGACAACAGACACGAGCCGACTTTTATCACCGCCCGCCCCCCCCGCAAGCGTCGAAACCACCCGGTGCAACTCGGCGAGCTGTCCCGGCCCGTTGATGACTGGTGCACGGTTCATACCCGTTGGCCTTTGGTTGTTTCCCAGCAAGTTCTTCGCCAAAACGGTCCCTGAAATCGCGTCGGCGGCTTGCCAACCGGGACCCGCCCCCTAGTCTGCCCCGGTGCGCATCCTGTTCCTCGGCGATATCGTGGGCGAACCCGGACGAAAAGCCGTCAGCCGCCTACTGCCCCGGCTGCGCGAGCGGCTGGCCGCGGACGTGGTGATCGCCAACGGCGAAAACATGGCTGGCGGCGCCGGGCTGACGGCGAAAACCGCCGCCGAGGTCCTTGCCACAGGAGTAGATGTCATCACCGGCGGCGACCACATGTGGGATCAGAAGGAAATCATGGCCTTCCTCCCCTCCGAGCCCCGGATTATCCGTCCCCTGAACTATCCGTCCGGGGCGCCCGGCCAGGGCGCTTACCTGCTGCAAAAGCCCAACCTTCGCCCGTTGGTGGTTCTCAATGCCCAGGGCCGGGTCTTCATGCCCGCCCTGGACAACCCGTTCACGGTGGTGCCGGCCGAGGTGCGGCGCTGGCGGGAAATCACCCCGTTGATCTTCGTGGACTTTCACGCCGAGGCCACGTCTGAAAAAATCGCCCTCGCCCGGCTGCTGGATGGCCAGGTCAGCGCCGTCATCGGCACCCATACCCACGTGCAAACCGCCGACGAGCAAATCCTGCCCGGGGGCACGGCCTACCTGACCGACGCCGGCTTCACCGGCGCGCACGAAAGCGTGCTGGGCCGCGAGATCGAGCCGGTCGTCCGGGCCTTTGTGTCCAACCTGCCCCAGCGGTTTCACGTGGCGACCGGACGGCCGCACCTGCAGGGCGTGTGGATCGAGTTGGACCCGGCCTCCGGGCGGGCCTGCCACATTGAGCGGATCAACGAACCGGCACCCACCGGAGCTTCCTGACCCCCGTCCCATGCCCCGTCAAACCGCCTCCCAGTGGGATTTCGGCGAGCTGTTTCCGCCCGGCCCGCCCCGGCGCGTGCTCAGCGTCATCGAGCTGACCCGGCAGGTGAAGCGCCTGTTGGAGGCGCAGGTGGGGGCGGTCTGGGTTTCGGGGGAAATTTCCAACCTGCGGGTCCTGTCCTCGGGCCATGCTTACTTCACCCTGAAGGATGCCGAAGCCCAACTGGCATGCGTGTTGTTCCGGGGCGCGGTGCCGGCCGGGCAGCGCGAATTGCTCGCCGACGGGCGCAAGGTCCTGCTCCAAGGCGAACTCACGGTGTACGAGCCCCGCGGCCTATACCAGCTCGTCGTGTCCGCGGTGGAATTGCAGGGCCTGGGCGCGTTGCAACTGGCCTTCGAACGCCTGAAGCAAAAGCTCGCCGCCGAAGGACTCTTTGCCCCGGAGCGAAAACGCCCGCTGCCGCCCCTGCCCGAACGCATCGGCCTGGTCACTTCGCCCACCGGGGCGGCCATTCGTGACGTCCTGCACGTCATCCAGCGTCGCCAGCCCTGGCTGGAAATCGTGTTCGCCCCCTGCCGGGTGCAGGGTGATGGCGCCGCTCTCGAAATCGCCGCCGCCATCCGGCGGCTCAACGCCTGCAACGCTGCCCGGACTGCCGCCGGGCCCGGGCGCAAGTATCTCGATCTGATCCTCGTCACGCGCGGCGGCGGCAGCCTCGAGGACCTGTGGGCCTTCAATGAAGAGGTCGTCGCCCGGGCCATTTTCGAATCGGCCCTGCCGGTGGTCTCCGCCGTGGGCCACGAGATTGATTTCACCATCAGCGACTTCGTGGCCGACTGTCGCGCCGCCACGCCCAGCGCCGCCGCGGAACTCATCACCGCCGGCGCCGTGGCAGCCCGGGAACAGGTGGCCGAGGCCCGGACGCGGTTGCCCCGCCTGGCCCGCCGCCACCACGCGGCCTTCGCCGCCGACCTGCAGGGACTGCGCGACCGCCTCCGTCGCGCCCACCCGCGCACCCGCTTGCAAGTGGGCTGGCAGCGCTTGGACGACCTGCGCGCCGGGTTGACGCGCACCGCCCAGGTGGCCCTGCGGTCCGCGCGCGCCCGGTGGGAACTTCTCCGCTCGGCGTGGACGCGGGCGCATCCGGCCGCACGAGTACAGGCGCGCCGCATCGAGTTGGAGCGGTGGCAGCGGCGTCTGCGGGAACTGGTCGGACGGCAGTTTCAGGACCGGCAAACGCGCCTGGTCCGCCTGCGGGAACGGTTGCGGCTGCTTTCCCCGGAACAGACCCTCGCCCGCGGTTATTCGATCACGCTGGACGCGGAAACGGGCCGGGTCCTGCGCGAGGCCGGCCAAACCCGGCCCGGCCAGCGCGTCCGCACCCGGTTGCATCACGGGGAGTTTCGGAGTGTGGTGGAGTGACCGCCCGGGCGGGGTGTGGCCCCCGTGCGCCGGAGTAGAAGGCGTTTCAACCGGTGCGCGTCGCCACGGCGAGGAGGGTTTCAAAGTGCGGGGGGGCTTCCTCGCGCGCCACCAGACTGATCTCGATGCCGGTGAAGCCTGCTGCCTCCAGCCAGCGTTGCAGATCGCTTTCGGCAAAGCCCAGCCAGCGGTCTCCGTACAGCTCCCGCGCCCGCGCGAAGGAATGCTGCCGCAGGTCGAGGATCAAAATCTGCCCGCCGGGCCGGAGGATGCGATACGCGCTGCGCAACGCGCGGGGCGGATCGTCGGCATGGTGCAGAGCCTGGCTGAGGATCACCGCGTCCACGCTGCCCGGGGCAAGAGGCGGGTCCTGCAGGTCGCCCAGGCGAAACTCGAGGTTCTTCAAGCCGTGCTTGCGCGCCTGCGCCGCGCCGAACTCGACAATTTTCTCCGAGTTGTCCACGGCAATGACCTTTTTGCAGCGCAGGGCCAGAAGCTCGCTGAGCAGGCCCTCGCCCGAGCCGAGGTCGGCCACCACCAGCGGCGGCAACAGCCGGAGCAGCAACTGGCCAAACGCCTGCCAGGACCGCCCCGGGCCGTAGCTGCGCCCAAACCGACCGGCCACCTGGTTGAACAGGAGCCGCTCGCGATGAGCGCGCAAATCCAGGATGCGGCGGCGGTTAATTTGATCCGCCTCATGCTCGGGCTGATCGGCAGCGCCGCGGAGGGCCAGGCGGAGAACGTCTTCCACCCCCTCGGAGGGGTGCCGGACCAGCCGGTAAAAGGTGCGCTTGCCCTCCCGGCGCGCGCTGACCAACCCGGCCTCGGCCAGCAGGCCCAGGTGGGTGGAAATCCGCGACTGTCCCAAGTGGGTGATCTCCCGCAGTTCCTGCACCGACAGCTCTTGGTTCTCGAGCAGGGCCAGCAGACGCAGCCGGGTGGCATCCCCCAGCGCGCGAAAGGTTTTCAGAGTGTCGGTCATGCCGTGGAACCGGATGACGGCGCCACTTCGGACGCAGTGCCCGGTGATGACACGTTTCCCGGTTGACGAATGCGTCTAGGCTTATATCTTCGCATCGCGATACGTCAATACGTTCACAGACCGCACCGTCAAACGCATGAGCAAATCGTTCGTCTTTTCCTCGGAATCCGTTGGCGAAGGCCATCCGGACAAGGTCTGCGACACCATTTCCGATTACGTCCTGGACGCCTGTCTGGAGGTGGACCCTGAAAGTCGCGTGGCCTGCGAATGCTACGCCAAGAGCAACGTGGTGGTGGTGGGCGGCGAGATCACCATCCCCAAAATCGGAACGGATCATCCCAGCAAGGTCATTGATTTTGTGAACCTGGCCCGCCAGGCCATTCGCGACATCGGCTACGTCCACGAGGACGATGTCTTTCACGCCGATAGAGTGTTCGTGAACCTGATGCTCACCAGCCAGTCGCAAGACATCGCCCAAGGGGTGGACGCCCGCAAAGCGCCGGGGAAAAAGACCGACCAACAGGGCGCCGGCGACCAGGGCATGATGTTCGGCTACGCCTGCGACGAGACCCCCGAGCTGATGCCCGCGCCGATCATGTTTGCCCACCGGCTCGGGCGCGAACTGACCCGCATCCGCAAGAGCGGCCAGGTTCCCTGGCTGCGGCCCGACGCCAAGTCGCAGGTGTCCGTGGTGTACGAAAACGGCCGGCCCGTGCGCACTTCCAACGTGGTCATCTCCACCCAGCATACCGCCGCGGTGGCGCACGAGGAAATCGAGCGATTTTGCGTCGAGGAGGTCATCAAGCGGGTGCTGCCGGCGGACATGCTCACCGCGGAGACCACCTTCCTCATCAACCCCACCGGGCGGTTCGTCACCGGCGGGCCGCAGGGCGACACCGGCCTGACCGGGCGCAAGATCATCGTGGACACCTACGGGGGCATGGGACGGCACGGTGGCGGGGCGTTTTCGGGCAAGGACCCCACCAAAGTGGACCGCAGCGCCGCGTACATGGCCCGCTGGGTGGCCAAGAACATTGTGGCCGCCGGCCTGGCCCGGCGGTGCGAAATCCAGTTCGCCTACGCCATCGGTTACCCCGACCCGGTCAGCGTGAGCCTGGACACCTTCGGCACCTCCACGGTGGACGAGGACAAGATTTTGCGGGCCGTGCGGGAAGTTTTCAGCTTCCGCCCGGCGGACATCATCACCCAACTGAACCTGCGCCGGCCCATTTACAAAAAGACCACCAACTACGGCCACTTCGGCAAGGACGACCCCGATCTGACCTGGGAACGCACCGACAAGGTCCGGGATTTGCGCCGCGCCTTGAAGCTGGATTGATTCAACCCTTGACCCAAATACCGCCATGCGCACCACCCTCAAATTGCCCGCTTCCCGTTCGAACCAGCGCTCCAGCAAAAGCGCTGCCCGAAACGGCCGGCCCCGGGGCGACTTTTACGTCCGCGACCTGACCCTGGCCGAGCTGGGTCGCCGCGAAATCGAAGTGGCCGAGCACGAGATGCCCGGTCTGATGGCCATCCGCGCCAAGTACGGACCGAAAAAGCCCCTCGCCGGGGTGCGCATCTCCGGCTCGCTGCATATGACCATCGAGACCGCCGTGCTGATTGAAACCCTCCGTGAACTGGGCGCCTCGGTCCGCTGGGCCTCCTGCAACATCTTTTCTACCCAGGACCACGCCGCCGCCGCCATCGCCAAAACCGGCGTCGCCGTCTTCGCCTACAAGGGCGAGAGCCTCGAAGAATACTGGCAGTTCACCCTCAACGCCCTCACCCACCCCGGCATGAAAGGCCCCCAACTGGTCGTGGACGATGGCGGCGACGCCACCCTGCTCCTGCACAAAGGCTACGAAATGGAGCAGGGCAGCGACTGGGTCCACACCCCCTCCGCCAGCCACGAGGAACAGGTCATCAAGAACCTCCTCAAACGCTGCGCCAAGGAGCGCCCCGGCTGGTTCACCGCCGCGGTCCGAGACTGGAAAGGCGTCTCCGAAGAGACCACCACCGGCGTCCATCGCCTCTACCAGATGCTCGAGGCCGGCAAGCTCCTCGTGCCCGCCATCAACGTCAACGACTCGGTCACCAAATCCAAATTCGACAACCTCTACGGCTGCCGCGAATCGCTCGCCGACGGCCTCAAGCGCGCCCTCGGCGTGATGATCGCCGGCAAAACCGCCGTCGTCTGCGGCTACGGCGACGTGGGCAAGGGCTCGGCCCACAGCCTGCGCGGCTTCGGCGCGCGCGTCATCGTCACCGAAATTGACCCCATCAACGCGCTGCAGGCCGCCATGGAAGGCTTCCAAGTCACCACCGTCGAGGACACCCTGGGCGAGGCCGACATCTACGTCACTGCTACTGGCAATTGCGACGTCATCACGCTGGAGCACATGCTTCGGATGAAGGACCAGGCCATCGTGTGCAACATCGGCCACTTCGACAACGAGATCCAGGTGGACCGGCTCAACGCCCATCCCGGCGTCACGAAGGTCAACATCAAGCCGCAGGTGGACCGCTACGACCTGCCCAACGGCCGGAGCCTGTACCTGCTGGCCGAGGGCCGCCTGGTCAACCTCGGTTGCGCCGAGGGCCACCCGAGCTTTGTCATGTCCAACAGCTTCACCAATCAGGTCCTGGCGCAAATGGACCTGTGGGCCCATCGCGACACCTACAAAGTCGGCGTCTATCGCCTGCCCAAAAAACTCGATGAAGAAGTCGCCCGCCTGCATCTGGAGCGGATTGGCGTCAAGCTGACCCGGCTCAGCCAAAAGCAGGCCGACTACATCGGCGTGCCCGTGGACGGCCCGTACAAGCCCGAGCACTACCGGTATTGAACCGCGCGGGGGACGCGACCGTTGATCGCGCCCGGGACGCTCCCCCCTCCCGCGGCGGCGCGCACAGGCGAGCCGGGCTACGATTGACCGGCCTCGAAGGCATCTCGCAGAAAGTCGCGAATCACGGCCAGTTCTTCTTCGCCCGCGATGGTGTGGGCCTTGTCGAACTCCCGCCAGGTCACGTCCAGTCCGGCCCGGCGCAGCAGCTCGGCCTGCTTGCGCACCGGTTCGATGGGAATCAGCGGGTCCTCTCGTCCATGGGTCCACAGGATGCGCTGGCCCCGGGCCGCCGGCGACAATTCCCGCAACAGGGTCGCCACATCCTGCAGATAGCCGCTGATGCCCACCAACCCCGCCAGCCGCCGCGGATACCGCAGGCCGGACTCCAGCGTCATCAAACACCCCTGCGAAAAGCCCAACAACGCCGTATCCTCCGGCGCAAAACCGCGCGGCGGCAAATCCTCCAGCAGGCCGGTCAGCAGCCGCCGGCTCCGCGCAATTCCCGGGGCGGAGTCTCCGTAGATGTCGTACCAGGAATAGCCTCCGAAATACTCGTCGGGCGCGTTCACCAGCAGGTAATTCAACCACGGCAGGGCCAGTTCCCCCGGCAGCCAGCGGTACCCCTCCAGACTGTCCCCCAGGCCGTGCAGGACCACCAACAGGCGGCGCGAGCCGGGGGCACGGGCGGGAATCAGTTCGTGGGTCAGCATGATTGGACCGCGCGGGGCCGCGCTCATAGTTCGCCGCGTTCCAGGGCCGCCAGCACCGCGGGATCGCGCACGTCCACCCAGCGGCCCTCGATGCGCAGCCCGGCGATGCGGTGGCCGTCCTCCACCATGGCGGTGAGGGCATCCGTCAGTTCGTATTCGCCGCGGGGTGATTTCTCCAATCGAGCGGTGTACACAAACACCACCGGGCGAAAGATGTAGATGCCGGCGTTGTACCAGGCGGGCTCCCCGGTGCGCAGCCAGCCCTCGGCCCGGAGCGCCTCGAGCTGGGCCGGGGTGGGTTTTTCCACCAACTTGCGCAGGCAAAATCGTTCGTCGAAAAAGTTGATGGCCCCCTTGGTCACGTCCTCGCCGGCCGTCACGGTGAGCAGCCCGCTGAAGTCCTCCTCCTCCCAGCGGCGGAGCATGCGCGCGTAGGTGTCGGGCTTTACCAGAATGTCGCCGTACGAGAGCAGGAACGGCGCGTCGCCCACAAAACCCCGGGCCGGTTCGGCCGCCCGCCCGGTGCCGTCCGGCACCGGCTGCTCGAAGTACGCCAGCCGCAGGCCGAGCCGGGACCCATCGCCAAAGTGGTCCCGAATGGTCTCGCCCCGCCAGCCGGTGACGATGCCGACCTCGCGCACGCCGGCGGCCCGCAGGCCTTCGAGGATGTGTTCAAGGATCGGCCGTCCCTGCACCCGGAGCATGGGTTTGGGCAGCTCTTGTGTGAGCGCCTGCATGCGCGTGCCCCGACCCGCGGCGAGAATGACGGCCTTCATGCGGTGCTCACGGCGGAACGCCAGGCGTCCTCCTTCCGCATGGAACAAACGCTCCCGACACCGGGGTCAGCCACGTCGGCGGCGGCAAATCGCCCGTGGAAAAGCCGACCGGCCTCTGGCGGCGCGGCATCCATTGGGACGCCGGTTCCGGGCAATCCGACGGCCCGGCGCCTTGTTGGGGATTCCACGGCTGCAACCGGAGACCTCCCGTGTTCCGCCGCATTTCTGCTCAGGCGCCGAACTTGTCAAACATCCGGGCGTGGGCCTGCATCAGACGGATGAGATATTTGGCCTCGAACACGCCCAGGGAACCGAGATTCGCGCCGGTCTCGGTGAACCGCTCCAGCTTGTCGTTGCCGCTGTAGGGCGAGTGCAGCAGGACCGGTTGCGGATGCCACGAGTGCCCCCGAACGATGCACGGCGTGGAGTGGTCGCCGGTGATGGCCAGCACCTCCGGCTTCTTGCGCAGCAGGATGGGCAGGGCGACATCGAACTCCTCGATGGCCGCCTTTTTGGCCTCGAAGTTCCCGTCCTCGCCGTGCATGTCCGTGTACTTGTAGTGGATGAAGAAAAAGTCGTAGCGGTCGTACTCGGCCAGGTAGCGCTCGAATTGCTCGGCGATGGTTTGCGGTCCCTCCAGCTTGGTCATGCCCACCAGTTGGGCCAGTCCCTTGTACATCGGATACACCGCCAGACAGGCGGCTCGGAGCCGATACCGCTCCTCAAACTGTGGAATGGCCGGTTGATGCGCGATGCCCCGCATCAGGAACCCGTTGGCGGGCCGTTCCCCGGCCAGCAACGGCAGCGCCTGCCGGTAAAACTCGGCCACCAGCTCCGCGGTCTTTTTCTGTTTCGCGGACCGGGCGGACACCGGTTGCGCCGGGGGCACGGGCAAACCTTCCCGATGCGGGTCGGCATCGGTCAGCGGCCCCTCGAGGCCCTTGCCGCGGAACACCACCACAAAGCGGTGGCCCTTGCCGGGCCGGATGATGACCTGGACGTCGCCCACTTTCCGAATCTTGTCTGCCAGCCGCGCACAGAGCCGCTCGCACACCGGCGTGTCGATGCGCCCGGCGCGACGGTCGGTGACGACGCCCCGCTCGTCGAGCGTGCAGAAATTCGCACGGGCCGCCACGTCGCCGGCCTTCAGCTCGACTCCCAGCCCCAGCGCCTCGATCACCCCGCGGCCCACCTGGTATTCCAGCGGGTCGTAGCCAAACAACGCCAGATGTCCCGGCCCGCTGCCGGGCGTGATGCCCGGCGCCACCGGGATCATGCGTCCCTGCGCGCAGCCCTCGGCCACCAGGGCATCCAGATGGGGCGTGCGGGCCGCTTCCAAGGGAGTCAGCCGCCCCTGCGCGTTGGTGGCCACGTCGCCCAGGCCGTCGAGCACGACCAGCGCGAGTTTGGCCGAGGTTTTGAGGGTGAGTTCCGAGTACAGGGCATCCAGGTTCATCATGGCGTTGTCAGCGGCGAATCAGTCCGGCTCTCCCGGCAATGATGCGTCCGGTGGAGCCGCCGGACCAGGAAATCAGAAAACGCCACCCCCGCAACGTCAACGGGAATCCCGTTCGCCACGTCGGCCAGCTTGGCCGCCTGAAGCCCGCCGAACCAACCGGCTCGGCCCATGAGCCCGGCCATCGTCGTCCCGGAAACCGCGCCGGTGGGTTCTCAACTGCCGCGCCGCGCCCGGGCTTGCCGCCGGCGCGCGCGGCCGGGGCGGCGCTCAACGATCCGCGCGGATGCGGTAGAACCGCATCGGCCTGCCCGCGCGGTCGGGATCTATAAACCCGGTCAGGTCGCCGGTGCCTTCCACGGTTCCCCGCGGCGTCCAGGTTTGGAGATCTTCTGAAACCTCAACGAGGTAGCGCACGTCCGGCCTGGTTGAGAACGTCAGACTGACGGCTTCCTCCGCCGTAAATGCCACGACGGGATTCAAACGCGACGCGGGGTTGAGGAGCGTCAAAGTCACCGAGGGCAGGTTTTGAATCTCATAGCCCATGTCCCAGGCGAGTTGACCGTGGTCCAACGTGGCAGCCACGCCCTCGTCGCCGGTGGTGGCCAGAACCTGGAAGGCCAGCTCCAGCACCACGCCGCCGCCCGCGGGCCAGTTGCCCGCGCCGGAAGCCGCAAAACCCACCTGCCCCGCGGCCTCGTCCACGTTGACCAGGGCGGATACTTCGGCAGGCACTGCGGGCCCTGTCCGCAACCGCTCGCCGACCGGTCGCAGCACGCTGGTGGGATAGTTCAACCGGAAGCTCACGCCGGAAACGCCGGCCGGCGGTTGAGCGAGACTGACCCGAACCGTAATCGTTTCGCCCGGCCAGAGCAGGAGCGAATCGGCAGTCAGCGTCAGCGCGGCGGCCGAGGCCGCGGCAGGCTGCGGTGAAGCCAGCGCGGGTCCGCGCCGCGCAGACAACCCCGGGGTGAGAGCCAGTGGCACGGGCTCGAGATCGAGACCAACCACGACCCGCAACACGCGGGTCATGTCGCCGGAATCCAGGTCGCCGCTGGCGTTGAGGTCGTTGGCCGTGTGGTCCCAGGGCCGGATCAGGTCCAGGCGCGTGAGCAATCGTTGCATCAGAGCGGCGTCGCCCACGTCAAGCAGGTCGTTGCCGTTGTTGTCCCCTAGCAGCCGGCGCGGTAGGATGTGCGCCGTGGCCTTGTCCGCGGCGTTGCCGAACTCCAGCTTTTCGCCCGTGCGTTCGGCGATGTCCACCAGGTCGGGAATCAGGTCGCTTGGCGTCGCCTCGGGCACGCTGCACGCGCGGAGGGAGAAGACGCCCAGGGTAATGACGCCGGCCGGCAGGGTCTGCCCCGGCAGGGAGAGGGTGGCGCGCACCTCGCCGGGCGCCTCGGCGTTGACCTGCTTCAGCGCCGCAGGCAGCGGGGCCTCGTCTGCCCAGGCGAATACCGGATCACGGAAACGCTCGGGGGCGTAGCGCAACACAAAGGTGAGTCCGCTCTCGTCGCCCGGGCTGCTCAAGACCACCGGCGCCGCCACCCGGCGGCCTTCCCGGAGCGGCGCCGGCGGCGTCACGGCCAGCAGGCGCACCGGCTCGTACACCACGCGCACCTCGACCGCGGCGGTGTTGCCGGCGGTGTCCGCGGCGGTCACGCGCAGGAGATTTTCCCCGCGCGCCAGGCGCGGGCCGCTCACCCGGAAACCGCCCGCTGCGTCCAGCTCCAGCGCACCCATCTCGCGCCCGTTCCACTCCCAGGCGGCGGACGCCACGGCGGCGTTGTCCGTCACGGCGCCGGTCAGGACCAGCCGGTCGTCGCCCGTGACACCGGCTGCGGGAGAGTGGATGGTGATCATCGGCGGGATGGCTTCGCGCAGCAGACGGAAGCTGGTGAGGCCCACCAGGTCAGCTGGAAACGAGGGCGGATGGCCCGCGCCGCCGGTGGTGACCTGAACAGGTTCGGAGGTTCCCACCTTGCCGCCGGCCTGAAAGGCTTCCTCGTAAGTGGCCCCGCGCGAGGATTCCCACGCGCGCAGTTGCACCCAGGCCACCGCGCCGGCCGGCACAGTGGGAATGACGACCACGCTGGGCGGAGTGACGTAGCCGGCGAGATTGCCCACGTTGAACGGCACCGCCCAGCCCACCGGCGCAAGAGCCTCCGCCGCGGGGCCGGCGTAGAGTTGGGCGAGATACGCCAGTCCGGTCAGACGCGTGGTCCCGTCGCTGTCAAACACCGGCGCGTCAATGCCGGCCACGGGGACGCGGTTTGCAAAGTTCACCGTGCCGCCTCCCCCGCTGGCGATGACCTGCAACACGGCCGGGCGAGACAGGGTTTCGCCGCCGGGATTGGTCACCCTCACCCAATAAGTGTCGGCGTCGTCGGGTTTCACCCCGGCGATTTCGAGCTGCGCGCCAGTGGCGCCGGCCAGGGGTCGGCCGTTGCGGAACCACTGATAAGCCAGCGGGAGAACGCCCGAGGCGACGACGCTGAGCACGACATCCTGCCCCTCCTGAATGGTCTGGCCGGCCGGGTGCGTGACAATCTGTGGCGGCTCCGGTGCGGTCACGACCCGCAACATCGCCACGACACTGTGCACCGTGCCGTAGGCGTTGAACACGCGCACGTTGTAACTGCCGGCATCCTCCAGCTTCGCTGCGGGAAGCGTGAGCTCGGGGGCATTCGGCTCCCCGGCCAGGCGGAGGTTGTTGCGATACCAGTGGTAGGTGAGCGGTTCGGTGCCGGTGACCTCGACGCTGAAGGTGGCGGGGTGGCCCGCCGCCACCGTGATCGAAACCGGCTGGCGGACGATGCGCGGAGGTTCGTTCACGGTCAGGATGGCCGGTTTGCTGATCGCCGTGCCCAGGGCGTTGCTCACCCGTACGGCGTAGGCGCCGGCCTGAGACGGCTGCACGTTGGTCAGCACCAGCCACGGCTCCACCACCCAGGGGATGACCTCGCCGTTGAACAGCCACTGATACTCCAGCGGTGGGGTCCCGTCGGCGGACACCTCGAAGGTGACAGTGTTCCCCGCCAACACCGACCGGCTGACGGGTGAGTGGGTGATCCGCGGAGGCTGTTCCCGGACGGTGTAGCTGCCGGAGACGACCGGGGAAACGGGGTTGTCGTTCACGTAGGCCCGCGCCTTGAGAGTGGCCGAGTGGTACAGCACGATCAGCCCGTCGGCGAAGAACGGCGAGGCCGGATCGGGATCGGCGCCGTTAAGGGTGTACCGGACGACCGCGACGGGCGCTGCTGCGTGCGCGCGCACCTCCACGCTCAAATCGAACTCGCCCCCGGGCGGGGTCAGCCCGAGCAACACCGGCGGGGGAACCGGCTTGGAATCGCCGTCGTTCGGGTCGGTGTCGGCCAGCCATTCGGCGAGGTTGGGAACTTCGTCTGCGTCGGGGTCCGCCAGTGCGAGCGCCTCGGACCGGGCGAACCAGGCGGCACCGAAGTGTTGTTCGCGCCAGACCGGGGGGCACGCCGTCGTTCCAGTGAGGTTCGAGGAACAGAGCCAAGACCGGGTCTGAAGCGGGCGCACCCTCCTTGAAAACCCGGGCGCGAACGAGCGCGGACGGCGCCACCTGGAACGTGCCGGTGTAGCGTGTCGAATCGGTGGTTGGCTCAGTCCCGTCAAGGGTGTACCGACCCTCGCCGCCCTCGACATGGGAAACCAGCCGAACCTCAACCTGCCTCACTGAAAAAGCCGCCGGGAGGGTCAATAACCAAGCGAGGCGGCTCCGCGCCAATGGTGAGCGCCTGATTGGCGGCGACGTGGCGCAGTTCGGGGATCCGCCCAGAGGGCCAGCGGACCTGCACGTAAGCCATGACCGTGGACGGCCCCAACCCGAAGTGCGCCTCTTGGGAGGTCCCGCCCCAGCCGTCGTACGCTACGATTTCGCGCCTTTGCCAACGGGCAACGCCGTTTACGGAGGTCAGGATATGGACCCGGGCTCCGATCACCGTGGGTTCCATCGTTCCCAGCGCCAAACGGATTTTCAGCCAGTGATTGGCATTGCCAACGTTGCGGTACAATTGGCTGGGATTGGCCGGGCCGCCAGCCCAGCGCGCCACAAACAAATCCAGAAAACCATTGCCGGTGTAATCGGCAAGGACGACGGCGCTGCCATGTCCTGCGAGTTGAGCGGGCGGTTCATCAATCACGCGCTCGAAGACGCCGTTGCCCAGGTTGCGGTAGATGCGAACGGCTGATCCGCCCATGCCGGCCACGAACAGGTCCAGGTCGCCATCGTTGTCATAATCCCCCCAGGCACAACCGACAGAGTAACCGCCGTTTTGGACGAGGTCTCCCACGGTCACTTTGACGAAGGTGCCGTTGTCGTTGCGAAACAGGGAATTGTGCAGGCCGCCGCCGTTGGCCACGAACAGGTCCAGGTCGCCGTCGTTGTCGAAATCGCCCCAGGCGCATCCAACGCCGGTCTTCGCTTCCACGACAGGGCTGTCCGTCACCGCTTGAAAAGTTCGTAGCCCGGTATTTCGCCACAACCGATTCAGGCCGCTCAGATCGGTTAGAAACACATCCAGCAGGCCGTCTTCGTTGAAGTCGCCCCACGCCGCGCCCACGGCGTTGCCGCCGCCGGATGGGAGCGCCTCCTGCCCCAGCCGTTCGAAGGTCAGGTTGCCCAGATTGCGATAAACCGTACTGACCTGGCCGTTGCGCTGGGCCACGAACAGGTCCAGGAGTCCGTCGTTGTCAAAGTCCCCCCAAGAACAGCCGTGACTTTCGGTGTTTTGATCGGGCAAAGCGTCCGGAAGTAGCTCAAAGGTTCCGTTGCCCAGGTTGCGATACAGCCGACCGGGAGCTCCGGATACCGAGACAAAAAGGACCGGCAGTCCATCCCCGTCAAAATCGCCCCCGGCAGCAGCCGGTGAGGACCCGGTGTCAGGCTGGATTCCCATGTCTCCGGCCGGCTCAAATATAGTGCTGCTTGGATTTGGGGGGACAACTTTGGCGACGGCCCACACGAAAAGCAACCCGGCCTGCAAAAGGGATCGGGAAGTTTTCATGGCAGATCGCTGTTTAGCTTGTGGGGACTCTTCGCATTTCCTTGAAGATGTCAAGGTTGTCCGGGTTTTTCCCTGACCGATGAAACGCCAAGACTCCCCGTCCTTACTGGTGCCGTTTGGAGCAGCCGTCCTGTCAGCGGCGCAAAGAACCGAGAAAACGCAGCCATCGAGGGGAGGGGGCATCCACACCGACCGTTTGCGCCGAGATGCCGTGAACGGCGTTTTCTCCTGCCGGACAGTCCGGACAGCGCCCAGCCGGGACAGGCTGGATAACCCGCCCTTGCCACGCACCAGCCAAAAAGCCGCTTGCTGTGCCGGACCGACCCCGCAATCTGGGGGCGCGTTCATGGGAATGACCCTTGCCTCCTGCCGTTTTCTGGTCGAGGCCTGCCGGGCAGGTCTCCGGCCCGGCAGTGTGCTGACCCTCGGGCGGCAGGGGCTGTGGGTCAGCCCCGAACGACTGGCTGAACTGGTGGCCGAGGCCCGGGGACAATCTGATCCCGTCTCGCTCCAGCGCTGGAAGGAAATCCTGTCCTCGACCGAGCGGCGCTTTGAGAATTTTCTCCGCCTGCTGGGCGCGTCCGAGGTGCTGGCCGCGGATGTCTCCCCCTACGAGGGCGCCGAACTGGTTCACGACTTCAATCTGCCCGTTCCCGACGCCCTGGAGCAGCGGTTTGATTTGATCGTGGACGGCGGCACGCTGGAACACGTGTTCAACTTTCCCACCGCCCTCCGCAATTGCATGCGGATGCTGCGGGTGGAGGGGCGCCTGCTACTGTTTACCCCGGTCAACAACTACTGCGGCCACGGTTTTTACCAGTTCAGTCCCGAGTTGTTTTATCGCGCCTTCTCGCCGGAGAACGGATTCGTCGTGGAGCGCATGGAAGCGGCGGTGGACACGGCGGGGTTTTCCCGCGTGTTGGGTATCAAATACGCCTTTCCCATCACCGGTCGCCGCTACTGCGTGGCTGATCCACAACAGGTGAAAGAGCGGGTTCTGCTGACCAGCCGGGAGCCGGTGCTGCTCTTTGTCCAGGCCCGCCGGGTCCGCCTGACCGATCCATTGCGCGTCGCTCCTCAGCAAAGCGACTACGTGGGGCAGTGGGAAACCGGCAGGGCCGTTCGGCCGCTGGAACAGTCCGCGCGAGGGGGGACGGTGGTCAACCTGCTCCTCCGCTGGCTGGGCGAACGGACCTGCCGGGAAATGCTGCCCCGCCTGGCGTGGGTGCTCGATCCGTGGCGCCGCCGCCGGTTTCTCCGCCGCCTGTCATTTGCCAACCGCCGCCATTACCAACCCGTTGAGCCCGGCAGAGGAACTTTTCCGCCCGACGGCGGCAGCGCGTCACCGCAGGCATGAACTCGAACGCCAGCAAGCCGGCGCCCGATTTCCCGCGTCAGGCGGTGGTCACCGTGGTTTATGGTGACCATGCGGAGCGTCTGGACCACACCTTCAGCAGCTTTGCCCAAAATCCGCACCTGGAACTCCACGCCTTTGTGCTGGGGAACCGTTTGCCGGTTAACCAGGTGCCGGGAATCCGGTATCACCTGCGCGCGCCGGACCCGTCCTTTTCGCATCCGATGCGCGATGCGGACTACCGGCGCTGGCGGTTGATTGACGAGTTGGATGCGGATTACGCGCTGGTGGTGGATGGTCTGGATGTTCTCTGTTTGCGGCCGTTGCCCCCGCTGCCGGACATCTTGCGCGGGGCCTGGTTTGCCGGCTGCGTCGAGCACCGGGGCGGACGTCATCTCGCTGGGGGACTTTACACGAGCAACTTCCTGAACGCCGGGGTGACCTTCTGGGACGTGCGCGCCAGCGTGGACCTGCGGCGCGAAGTAGAACGTCGCGGCCGCACCCGCTACCGGAACCTGGTGGATGATCAACTGGCTCTTAACGAAGTGATCCACGCGCGCTACTTCGATCGGGTGGTGATTCTGCCCTGCCAGTACAACTACCGCGGCTCGCTCGGCCCCGCTCCCCGAGGCTGGCCCCGCAACCCGAATCTCGACGGCGTGTATCTTTACCACAATCGTCACTGGATCCACCGCGCCCGGCAACTGCTGCCCGTGGCTATGAGCGCCCAATTGCCGGAGCTCCCGGCTGATACCGGGCCGCTCGGCCCCTGGCAGCAGCGCTGGCGACGGCTACTCACCCGCTGGCGACGCGAAGGCTACTGAGACGCGGGTTCCGCGAGAACCTTGGCGCCTGTTGCCAGTTTCCTTTCCCCCTTATCCCTCGCGCGGCGGGGCGGGCGTGCTATCCTCGGGCCATGCCGACCAACGTGCTCGGGGGCGAGTTGAAACCCTGCAGCCGCGCGCCGCGCGCCGGCTTCTACCGCGACGGCTTCTGCCGGACCGGGCCCGGCGATCACGGCGTCCACGTCATTTGCGCCCGGATGACCCGCGAGTTTCTGGAGTTTTCCCGCTGCCGCGGCAACGACCTCGTCACGCCGCGGCCGGAGCTGGCCTTTCCCGGGCTCAAGCCGGGCGACCGCTGGTGCCTCTGCGCCGCCCGGTGGGTGGAAGCCTTGCGCGCCGGCTGCGCCCCGCCGGTGGTGTTGGAGGCCTGCCCGGCCGCCGCGCTGGAATTTGTGGACCTGGCCGACCTTCAGGTCCACGCCCTGCCCGCGGAAGACACCTGACCCCACGCCGCCGCAGCCGCTTCCCGCGGAACACGGCGGGCGTTGCCCAGCGCTGGGCGGCGGGCTTCGGCGCCGGCGCGAGCCGGCTTATTCGTACAGTTCCGCCAGCAGTTTCCACGCAACCTCCACCAGCCGTTCTCCGGAGCCGGGGGCGCACCGGGCGCTTTCCGGCTCGTAATGGCCCTCCCAGTAACTGCGGCGGTCGGGCACGTAACCGACGTTCTCGTTGGCCAGGCTGATCACGAACGTGTCCGGAAAGGGCGAGCGCTGTTTGATGGCGAGCCCCAGTTCCGCAAACACCTCGCCCGGCAGCCCCACCCAGGCCAGCTCGCGGCCCCAGGCCAGCGCCTGCACTTCCACCCGATGCGGCCGGCCTCCGCGCGCGGCCACGTCGAGGATGCGATGCGCCCGCACCAGTTCCAGGAAATGGTCCCGGCGGTCGTCCCGGAGGGTGGCCACGGTCTGGCGCGCGCGCTCGACTTCGGCTTCGGTCACGGCGGGGAGGTCCAGCTCGACAAGCGCGCGGCGCGCGCGCAACGGGGCGGGCGGCACGGGGCGCAGGTGTTTGTAGGCGCGCAACACCACCGCGCCCAAGAGCGTGGCGATGGGATGCGATTCGCGCGGGTGGGTTTGCGGCCAGCGCCAGGCGAAGTCCAGGTGGTTCAGGTTGCCGCACGCGCCCAGGGCCACCAGCGTCTGATGGTCCGGTCCGTGGTAGCCGGCCAGCACGCGGGCCAGCGCGCCGGGCCAATCAGCGCTGATGCGCGTGCCGCCGGTGGTGTCCGTGTGCAGGGCAAAGTTTACCCAGGTGGCCAAACCCTGCTGCGGTCCGGTGGCGTCCGGCGGCTCGAGGTAAAGAACGCCCACCTCGGGATCGTGCGGGCCGGCCGGGCGCACGATGTCCGGGTTGAGCTTGCCGGGATTCCACCCCACCGAGCCGTCGCGCAAGATGTACCGGCGGTTGAAGGTGAGGTCGTCGCAGACCACCCGCGCGACGTGGAGCCGGGCCGGTTGGAGGCGATCCAGCGCCTGCCGCACGCCGGCGACGATCCGCTCGGACAACCCGGCGGTGTAAGCCGTGACCGCGGGGTGCGGTCCATCCGTTCCGGCGTCGCGGAGGCGGCCCGTGGCCAGGACCGGCGCCGTGTGCGTGTGAGTGGCGCAAAGCAGGACGTGGTCGGGCGGCATCCCGCAGGTCCGGGCGATTTCAGCCCGAGCGACGTCCGTGACCGCGCGCGGGACCTTGATGAGGTCCAGGGTGATCCACGCCGCGCGCGCGCCGGCGGATTCGAGCACGAGCACTTTGCAATAGAGCGGGTCCAGGATGCCGTCGGCCCCGCGGGTATGATAGTAGCCGGCCAGCGGAATGCCCAGCGGCGGGGTGATGTCCACCGCGGCCAGTCCCGCGCGGGGCGGTTCCGCGTGCGCGGCGCAGGCCGCGACCCACAGACCGGTCAGGACCCGAGCGGCGGCGTTCAAGCCCCGGGCCGGGGCGTTGAAGCGCGGCGGAGCGACGAGGGATTCAACGGGCTTCATACAGCGAGGATGGTGGCGAACTGACACGGCTGGCAAGCGCGAGCCGATGTCGGGTCCGGGTGCTGGGACCGGGTTATCGGCTCCGGGCTCTGGGAACGTGGAGGCGGGAGGGAAGTTTGGGCGCGGTCCGCCTTTGTTCTGGCCGAAACCCGGGAGCGGCGACATGCTGCGCTGCCGGAACAAACAGAGCAGCTATGTTTCGCTGACCATGCCGCAAGCCCGCCTCATCACGGCCGATCCCCCGCCGCCCGTCCGCCCCGAGGGTGCTTCCGGGCGCGGCGCCTCCCGCGAGGAACGCCGGTCCACGCGGGGACTGGTTTGTTTTCACTGCGGCAGCGCCTGTCCCGAGCACGCCCCTGCGCTGGAGGACAAAGTGTTTTGCTGCGCGGGCTGCCGGACCGTGTACGAGCTGCTGCAGGAGAACGGACTGGAGCAGTTTTACCAGCTCAATCGCCACCCGGGTCGGCGCGCGGCGGGGCGGGCCGCGGCGGAACGCTTTGCCTATTTGGACGAACCGGAGCTGCAGGCGCAACTGCTGGATTTCACCGACGGCCGCACCAGCCGGGTCACCTTGCGTGTGCCGGCCATTCACTGTGGGGCGTGCGTGTGGCTGTTGGAAAACCTGTTTCGCCTCCACGACGGCGTGGGGCGGTCGGTGGTGGATTTTGCCCGGCGGGAGGTGGCCATCTGGTTTTTCCCGGAGCGCCTCCGGCTCAGCGAGCTGGTGGCGCTGCTGGTCTCGATCGGCTACGAGCCGGTGCTGACGCTGGGCGAGCTGGACAAGGCCGGGCCGGACCCGGCGCGGCGGCGGCTGCACTTGCAGGTGGGCGTGGCGGGATTTGCCTTCGGCAACATCATGCTCTTCAGCCTGCCGTTATACCTGGGGCTGGACAGCGGGAGCGGGCCGCAGTTTCGCGCCTGGTTCGGCGGGTTGAGTCTGCTGCTAGCGCTGCCGGTGCTGGTGTTCAGCGCAGCGGATTACTTCCGGTCCGCGTGGTTGAGCCTGCGACAGCGGATGCTGACCCTTGATGTGCCCATCGCCGCCGGGCTGGCGGCCCTGTACGGCTGGAGCGCTTACGAGATTCTGGCCGCCCGCGGCGAGGGGTATCTGGATTCGCTGGCAGGGCTGGTGTTCTTCCTGTTGTGCGGAAAAATGTTCCAGGCCCGCACCTATGCCCGCCTGGCGTTCGACGCGGATTACCGGGCGTTTTTTCCGCTGGCGGTCACGCGCCTGACCGGGGACGGAGAACAGACCGTGGCGCTGGCGGCCTTGCGCGTGGGCGACCGGCTGCGCGTGCGGCACGGCGAACTGATTCCGGCCGACGCGCGCCTGCTCAGCGGCGCGGGGGCGGTGGATTACAGCTTTGTGACCGGGGAGGCCGAGCCGGTGAGCTGCCGGGCGGGCGACCGTCTGTACGCGGGCGGACGGGCGGTGGGCGGCAGTCTGGAGGTGGAAATCGTCAAGCCCGTTTCCCAGAGCTACCTGACCTCGCTGTGGAACCATGCCACGTTCGCCAAGGACCATCGCGACCCGCGGGACACGCTAACCAACCGGTACAGCCGGCGCTTCACGCCCGCGGTGGTGGGCATTGCACTGGCCGCGTTGGCGGGCTGGCTGCTCGTGGGCGAGGGCACCCGCGCGCTCAAGGCCTTCACCGCCGTGCTCATCGTGGCTTGTCCGTGCGCCCTGGCGCTGGCGGCGCCCTTCAGCCTGGGCACCGCCCATCGGCTGTTGGGACGGCGCGGGTTTTTTCTGAAAAACCCGCAGGTGGTCGAACGCCTTGCCCGCCTGGACACGGTGGTGCTGGACAAGACCGGCACGCTCACCCTAGCCGGCGGCGGCGGGGTGCAGTGGCTGGGCCGGGACGCGGTCGAGCTGGCCCCGGCGGAACGGGCCGCGGTGCGCGCGCTGGCCGCGCAGTCCACCCATCCCTACGCGGTGCGCCTGCGGCAATTCCTGGAGACTGATCCCGCGGACGGTCAGGGAGACGACGGCTCGCCGCCGGCGGTAGAGGCGGTCGAGGAAATCCCCGGCGGCGGCCTGCGGGGAAGGGTGGCCGGGCGGGAGTACCGGCTGGGCTCGCGCGCGTGGCTGATCGGGGAGGGCGTGGAAGCGCCGGACCTGGAACTGCCGGCCGGCAGCGCGGTGCATCTGGCCGTGGCGGGTGAGCACCGCGGCGCGTTCGTGCTGTCCGGTGCGGTGCGCCCGGGCGTCGCCGAGTTGATCGCGGAACTGCGCCCGCTGGCGCGCCTGTGTCTGCTGAGCGGCGACAACGACAAGGAACGCGGCCTGTTTGCGGCGGTGTTCGGGCCGGAGGCGGAACTACGCTTCAACCAGTCACCGCTGGACAAGCTCGAGTTCGTGGCGGGGCTGCGCGCAGCGGGCCGGCGGGTGATGATGGTGGGCGACGGACTCAACGACGCCGGGGCGCTCCGCGAGGCGGACGTGGGCGTGGCGGTGGTCGAGGAGGTGGGCACGTTTGCACCGGCCAGCGACCTGATTGCGGCGGCCACGGAGCTGCCACGCCTGGGGCGGGTGGTGCAGTTCGCCCGGCGTGTGGAACGGGTGGTCAAGCTCAACTTCGTGGTCTCGGCCCTCTACAACGTCGTGGGCGTGAACATCGCCGCCGCCGGGGTGTTGTCGCCGGTGATCTGCGCCATCCTCATGCCGCTGAGTTCGGCCACGGTGGTGACGCTGGCCTGCGGTCTGACCACCCGCGCCGCAAGGCGATTGGGGCTGGGCGGTTTGTCCCCCTTGCCGGCGAGCGGGGCCGACCTAGAATCCGCCGCGGGTTGAGCGCCACCATGTCACCCGCCCTTTCCAGCGCCGACCGGCTGAGTCCTGCCGGAGAGCGGGCTGCCACCGCGGGCCCCGCAGGTGAGGAATTCGAGGTCTGGAGCCGGCTGGTGATCGCGCCGGCGGTGCGCGAACTGCAGGCGGCCTTTACCTGCGCCACCGGCCTGCCGCTGACCTTGTTGCCGCCCAGCGCCCGGGCTGACGCGCCCTGGGCGGGCGCCTACTGCGTCCGGGGGTGTCTGGGCGAGCCCAGCGGTTTGCTGTGCCGGCGGACGTTGTTGCGCGCGGAAGCGCGGGCGGTGCAGCGGATCGCGCCGATCCAGTACAGTTGCCCGTCCGGACTGTTGAAAATCCTGGTGCCGGTGTTTGTACAGGGCCGGCACGTGGCCAACCTGCTGGCCGGGCCGTTTACCCTGCGCGCGCTAAACCGACGGCGGCTGGGCGAGCTGATGGCGCGGTTGTCCGGCGCGGGGCTGGGCGACCGCCAGCCGGAGCTGGAAACCACCTGGCGGCACGCCCCGCGGCTGAGCACCGAAAAAGGCCGCGCGGTGGCCACGTTGCTGGGCATGTTCGCCCGCCACCTCGAAGGGGCGGCCCGGGAAATCCTCGCCGACCGGCCCGCGCCGGCGCGCGCGCCATTACTGGAAAAGGTGGAGGCTTTCCTGCGGGAACACGCCGACCGTCGCGTGCCGTTGCGGGAGGTGGCCGCGCAGGTGCGGCTGAGTCCCTGTCACTTTTGCGCGGTGTTTAAACGCCAGACCGGGCTGACCTTCACGGCCTACCGCAACCGCCTGCGCCTGGAGCGGGCGGCCGATCTGCTGCGCGACCCCGGGCGGCGGGTCACTGACGTGGCCTTCGAGGCGGGTTTTGACTCGATTCCATATTTCAACCGCGCTTTTCGGCGGCGTTTTGGCTGTTCGCCCACCGAGTACCGGCGGCGACTGGCGGCCGAAATTTCGGTCAAGCCCGTCGAAATGGCGGCGTAGTCGGGACGCGGGGAGGACCGCAGACTGATCGCGTTCCGGGACGCGGACCGGCGACGGAGCCGGGCGGTCCCGCGGGAGCAGGATTGGACAATCCAACCGCGAACATGGCGGTCATTTTGATTCTCATCCTGGCCAGCCTGGGTCTGGCGGGGGCCTTCCTGCTGGGCTTCATCTGGGCGGTGCGCGCCGGCCAGTTCGAGGACGCCCGGACGCCGGCACTGCGGATTTTGACCGAGGACGTGCCGCTGCGGCCCGGACCGTCGCAGACCGCGTGGCGCCCCGAGCCGAGGACTTCGAACCCATGAATGTTGAAACCTTCCGCTACGACAATCGCATCGTTCGCGCCTTTGCCCTGGCCACGGCGTTTTGGGGCCTGATCGGCACCGCGGCCGGGCTCCTGGCGGCCTGTCAGTTGGTTTGGCCGGAGCTGAACCTGGACACGCCGTTCACCACCTTCGGACGCATCCGGCCGGTGCATACCAACGCGGTGATTTTCGCCTTCGTGGGCAACGGCATGTTCACCGGCATCTACTATTCGCTGCAGCGGCTGTGCAAGGCGCGGATGTTCAGCGACACGCTGAGCTGGATCAATTTCTGGGGCTGGAACGGGATCATCGTAGCCGCGGCCGTCACCCTGCCGCTGGGCCTGACCACTTCCAAGGAGTATGCGGAACTGGAGTGGCCGATTGACCTGGCCATCACCGTGGTCTGGGTGGCGTTCACGGTGAACCTGCTGGGCACGATCCTGCGCCGCCGCGAGAAGCACTTGTACGTGGCCATTTGGTTTTACATCGCCACGGCCGTCACGGTGGCAGTGTTGCACGTGGTGAACTCGATGGCCCTGCCGGCCGGGCTGTTCAAGAGCTACTCGATGTACGCCGGGGTGCAGGACGCGCTGGTGCAGTGGTGGTACGGCCACAACGCCGTGGCGTTCTTTCTCACCACGCCGTACCTGGGGCTGATGTACTACTTCCTGCCCAAGGCGGCCGAACGCCCGGTGTTCAGCTACCGGCTTTCCATCATCCACTTCTGGGCGCTGATCTTCATTTACATCTGGGCCGGCCCGCACCACCTGCTCTACACCGCCCTGCCGGACTGGGCGCAGTCCCTGGGCATGGTGTTCAGCGTGATGCTGGTGGCGCCGAGCTGGGGCGGCATGCTCAACGGCCTGCTCACCCTGCGCGGGGCGTGGGACAAGGTGCGGCAGGACCCGATGCTCAAGTTCATGGTCGTGGCCGTCACCGCCTACGGCATGGCCACGCTCGAGGGCCCCACGCTCGCGGTCAAGAGCGTCAACGCCCTCTCGCACTATACCGACTGGACCATTGCGCACGTGCATACCGGGGCGCTGGGCTGGAACGGGTTCCTCACTTTCTCCATGCTCTACTGGCTGCTTCCGCGCCTGTACAACACCCGGCTGTGGTCCGTCAAACTGGCCAACTACCATTTCTGGATCGCCCTGCTGGGCATGATGTTTTACGTGGTGCCCATGTACGTCAGCGGGGTCACCCAGGGCCTGATGTGGAAACAGTTCACCGCGGATGGTTTCCTGCAGTACGGCAATTTCCTCGAGACCACCATCCGCATCATCCCCATGCACATGCTGCGGGCCCTGGGGGGAGCGCTCTACGTGCTGGGCATCGCGCTGATGTGGGTGAATCTCTACAAGACCGCCAGGAGCGGGCAGTTCGCGCCGGAGACCGAGGCCCAGGCGCCCGCGCTGCGTCCGCAGCCGGCGCCCGCCGAGAAGCCGCTGAAGGCCCGCGGCTGGCATGGTCACCGCTGGCTCGAGGGCCTGCCGGTCACCTTCACTGTGCTGGTCACTATCGCCATCCTCATCGGCGGCCTGGTGGAAATCATCCCGATGTATCTCATCAAGAGCAACGTGCCGACCATCGCCGAGGTCAAGCCCTACACCCCGTTGGAACTGCTCGGACGCGACCTCTACATCCGCGAGGGATGCGTGGGATGCCATTCCCAGATGGTCCGGCCGTTCCGGTCCGAGACCGAGCGCTACGGCGAGTACTCGAAGGTCGGCGAGTACGTGTACGACCGCCCCTTCCTCTGGGGGTCCAAACGCACCGGGCCGGATCTGCATCGCGTGGGCGGCAAGTACCCCGACGCCTGGCATTACAACCACATGGAAAACCCGGTGAACACCTCACCCGGCTCGATCATGCCCCGCTACCCGTGGCTGCTCACCCGCCGGCTGGACACCAACGTCGTCCAGACACGCATGAAGACCCTGCGCCGCCTGGGCGTGCCTTACACTGACGAAGACATCGCCCGGGCGCATGAGCACATGGCCGCCCAGCAGATGCGCATCGTCCAAAATCTCCGCATCGGCATGGTCGAGGCCGAGCCCGACCGCGAGATCATTGCCCTGATCGCCTACCTCCAGCGGCTGGGCGCCGACATCAAGGGCAGCCCGGCCAGCACGGCCCCCAAACTGGCGGACAACTGAGCCATGATCCGCAACGTCCTCGAGCACCTCGGCGGCATCGAACGCTACGGGATTCTTTCCATCCTGCTGTTCTTCGCCTGCTTCCTGGGCGTGCTCATCCGGGTGTGCCTGCTCAAAAAGCCCTTTCTCAACCACATGGCTGCCAGGCCGCTTGAACCCGACTCCCCCGAACCTTCCGCTGAGGATCACCGCCATGACTGAACCCCGCGATCCCCTGTTGCTGGACCACGACGCCGACGGCATCCGCGAGCTGGACAACAAGCTGCCCCGCTGGTGGGTGTGGCTGTTCTGGGGCTGTAACCTCTTTGGCGCGCTCTACCTGGCCTACTATCACGGGCTGGCGCCGGGCGAACTCCGCACCAAGGGCCAGATGCTCGTCGAGTATGAACGGGAAATGCGCCTCGGCGACGCGCTCAAATCCGCCGCCCTCGCGCGCTTTGAACAGGAAATGGAAACCCTCACCCCGTCCCGGGAGCCGGCTGTGCTGGCCGACGGCAAGCGCATCTTCGATCAGATGTGCGCCCCCTGCCACCGCGCCGACGGGGGCGGCCTCGTCGGTCCCAACCTCACCGACGACTACTGGATTCACGGCGCCGAGTTCAAAAACAACCTGCGCGTCATCTACGACGGCGTGCCCGAAAAAGGCATGGTAACCTGGAAGACATTGCTCAAGCCCGCCGAAATCCACGCCGTGGGCAGCTACATCTACACCCTGCGCGGCACCCACCCGCCCAACCCCAAACCGCGCGAGGACCAGGCCCCCGCCGACACCGGTCCCAACGAGTACGAATAGGCCGCCACCCCCCGGTCACGGGGCGACATCCCGTGCGCGTGGCGCCCCTGGAGGCCGACCGGTTTGAACGCCGGCAAGTCGGGCCGCTCTTCTTCAACCCGTGCTACCACGGCAAGGACTTCGCCGTGTGGTTGATGGCGCAGTTGTCAGACCTTGCGGAGGAGGAGCCGGAATTTCCGACGCCAATCAAGAACACCGCAGCCGGGGCTGTGGTTGGAACCCGGGCAGAGCAGGTTTTGGGTCGCCCTCTGTTAAGTAAACGCCGGGCCGAGGAAGCTGCCGGTCCAATGGGTTGTTTCGGTGACCCAACATCGAGGTCTCCCTCTGGTGAAGCGACTGTTGGACACGGCTGACCGCAGCGTGTTGGAACGGCTTTGTCGGCGCATTCGGCACGTTCCCAAGGAGGCGGACGGGATCCGAATACTCGGGCCGCAAGACGGGCTTTCCGACAGCGGTAAACGGCAAACCTTTTTGGCAATAGCGCAGGCGAAATCGCATCGAAGGGGCCGGCGGGATGGGCGGGCTTTCGGTCCGCAGCCATGGCTATTCGGGCGGCAATTGGAAGCCTCACAACTGTTACCACGCCGACGCCAGCAGGAACATCGGCGGCCGGGGGCCGTCACGTGGGTACCGGCGGCCATCGAGGTCCCCCCCGGCCTAGGTCCGCCCGGGCTGGGGGGACAGGAAATAGCCGCGCTGTTTGTCGCTAATGGGCAAACCCAGCCGCTCCATCACCGCGAGCATGTCCTCCCACACCTTGCGTTTTTCCGTGAGGGCCTGGTTGCGGAGCAGGTAGGCGGGGTGGTAGGTGGGCATCACGGGAATGTCCCGGAAGGCCTGCCATTTGCCCCGGGCGCGGGTGATGCCGGCGCCGGCCTTACCGAACAGCCCCTCCACCGCGGTTGCCCCGAGCGCCACGATCACCCGGGGTTGGATGATTTCGATCTGCTCCAGCAGATACGGCAGGCAGGTGGCCATCTCCGTGGCCGTGGGTTTGCGGTTGCCGCTGCTCTGTCCCGGCGTGTCAGGGCGGCATTTGAGGATGTTGGCGATGTACACCTCCTCGCGGTGCAATCCCATGGTCTGGATGATCCGCGTCAACAACTGTCCGGCCTTGCCCACGAAAGGCTCGCCCTGCGCATCTTCGTCCGCCCCGGGCGCCTCGCCCACGAACATGAGGGCGGCGTGGAGGTTACCTACTCCGAAGACCACGTGGCGGCGCGTCGCTGCCAGATGCGGACACTTCACGCAGGCCAGCGCGCGCTGTCGCAACGCGGCCATGGCCGCTTCTTTTTCCGCGGGCGTGCGCTCCCGGCGGGGCGGCGTCGCCGCCGCGAACAACCCCGGCTGCAGGGCGACGGCCGGTTCACCGGCCGCGGGAGCGGCTGCCGGCACGGACGCGCCGGCCTTCGGCGGAGTCGGTGTGGCCGGCGCGGCGGCCGCGGGGGCTGGCGGGGCGGAAGCGCCGGGGAAAGTCGGCGGACGGGACGCACCACCCGCGGGCGGGGCGTTCACCGGGCGCCGCGCCGGCCGACCGCCGGCGGGTTGGGGACCCAGCGCGGCCAGACGTTCGGGACTGACCGGCACAAAGCGAACCCCCCGCGCGCGGAGGGCTTCGAGGTGGCGGATGGTCGCGTCGAGCAGCTCCCGGTAAAGCGGGTCGGCCATGCCGGAAGTGTAGTGCCCGTATTGGGGTGGGCACGGAAAAAGCGTCGCGGACCGGCCCCTTGCGGGAATAAACGGGCGGTCAGATATTCGGGCGGTGAACAACACGGTCCAACCGCTGACCGAGCAACTCTTGGAATCCTACCGGCGCGTGGGCGGCATCAACCACCTCGACGGCAAAAACCTGCCGTCCAAACGGGTGATTGCCGACATCACCGCTGATCTGCTGCGCCTGCTGTTCCCGGGTTTTTTTGATGAAGCGGTGTTGCACTCCTCCGAGATCGCGCAATGGACCTCGGAACTGTTGGAATCCGTGCGCGCGCGGCTGGAGACGGAAATTCTCAAAAGCCTCCAGCATTCGGGCACGGAAGAGAACGGGTCGGCGCGGGTGACGGCGCGGGCGCGGGAGATCACCCGCCGGTTCCTCGGCCGGCTTTCCGAGGTGCGCGACCTGCTGGCCACGGACGTGGAGGCCGCCTATCAGGGCGATCCCGCCGCCCTCAGTCCGGACGAAGTCATCGTGGCGTATCCCTGTGTGGAGGCCATCGCCACGCAACGGCTGGCGCACCGGCTCTACCTCGAGGGAGTGCCGCTGATTCCGCGCATCATGACCGAGTGGGCGCACGGGCGCACGGGCATGGATTTCCATCCGGGCGCCCGCATCGGTTCGCACTTCTTTGTGGACCACGGCACGGGCACGGTCATTGGCGCGACCACCGAGATCGGGCACCACGTGCGTTTGTACCAGGGCGTGGGGCTGGTGGCCCGATCGCTCTCTGGCGGGCAGAGCCTGCGCGGGCAGAAACGCCATCCCACCATCGAGGATCGGGTGACCATCTACGCCGGCGCCACCATCATGGGCGGGGATACCGTGGTGGGCGCGGGCAGCACCATCGGGGCAAACGTGTTTCTCACCCACAGCGTGCCGCCGGATTCGCTGGTGCTCAGCGGCGACGCGGAGGTGCGCATCCTGCCCAAGAGCCTGCGCCGCCAGACCCCCGACTATCAGATTTGAGCGGGCCGGGTGCGCGGATGCGGTCGGCGGAAACGTGGGACCTTGGTTCAGGCGCCGATCAGGGCGCGGTAGGCGACGGCGTCCAGTAGTTGGGCCACTTCTTCCGGGCGGCCGGGGCGCAGCTTGAAAAACCAGCCTTCATCGTAAGGGGACACATTGACCAGACCGGGGTTTCCCGCCAGGGCCGGGTTGACCTCGACCACTTCGCCGCTGAGGGGGGCGTACACGTCGCTGGCGGTTTTGACTGACTCGACCACTGCGCAGGCCTCGCCGGCCCTGAGCTGGCGGCCCACCGCGGGCAACTCGACAAATACCAGCTCGGTCAGTTCATGTTGGGCGTGGTCGGTGATGCCCACCGTGGCCAGGTCATTGTTCAGGCGCACCCATTCGTGGGACCGGGTGTAGTGAAGGTCAGCCGGTACGTTGCTCATGCCGCCCAAGGGAGTCAGGAAATGCCCGGCGGGTCAACCGGCTTTTGCGGGCGCGTCGGGGGCGGCTTCCGGCGGGGCAGGTTGGCGGTAAATCGGCCTGGCCACCACCACTGCCGGCTCACGGCGGCCCCGGATTTCCACCGTCAAGGGCGTGCCCGGAGCGGCCAGCTCCGGCGGCACGAATCCCATTCCGATGCCCACGCCGAGCGAGGGACTGAGCGTGCCGCTGGTGACCTGGCCCAGCGGGCGTCCATCCGGCCCTGCGCTGTGGAGCCAGTAGCCCGGTCGCGGGGGGGGCGTTCTGCCCGTCATGCGAAACGCCACGCACCGGCGCGACACCCCGCCGGCCCGCTGGCGCAGCAAGGCCTCCCGGCCGGTGAAATCCCCCTTGTCCAGCGCCACACAGAAAGTGATGCCCGCCTCGAAGGGGGTGATGTCCTCCGACCACTCGTGCCCGTAGAGCGGGTAACCCATTTCCATTCGCAACGTGTCGCGCGCGCCCAGTCCGGCGGGTTGCAATCCCAAGGGGCTTCCCGCCTCCAGCAGCGCGGTCCAGAGCGGCTCCGCGAGGGACGGTGGCAGAAAGATTTCAAACCCGTCCTCGCCGGTGTATCCGGTGCGCGCCACCAGCACGGAGGCGCCGCGAAACACGAAGCCGGCCATCTGGTTCTTTTTCAACTCCGTCACCCGCCCGGCCAGCGCCCCGCCGATGGAACCGCCCGGGATCACCCGGGTGATAAACCCGGCCACGCGCGGCCCCTGCACCGCCAGGGCCGCCCAATCGGACGAGGCATTGCGGAGCTGAAAGCCATCCGGCGTGGGTGCGTGATCCACCTGCGTCTGGAGCCAGTCCCAATCCGCGGCAATGCGGGCGGCGTTTACCACCAGCAGATAGTCGTCGTGCCGTAGGCGGTACATGTACAGATCGTCCACCACGCCGCCGCGTTCGTTGCAGAGCAGGGAATACTGGCCCTGGCCAACGGCGAGTTTGCGGACGTCGCTGGTCAGCACGTGGTTCAAAAACGCGCCGGCACCCGGCCCGCTGACACACAATTCGCCCATGTGGGAAATGTCGAAGACCCCGGCGGCCTCGCGCACGGCCCGGTGTTCCTCAAGGATGCCGCGGTACTGCAGGGGCATTTCCCAACCGCCGAATTCCACCAGGCGCGCGCCCAACCGGTGATGAATCCCGTACAGGGGGGTGCGTTGGAGCATGGGCACACGCTAGCAAGCAAGCCCCACCCGTCAACCGCCCGACGGCGTTCCGGCCCGTCCCGTGGGCGGTTTCCGATCCGCCCTCCGATACCGCAATACCAGCAGCCAGGCCCATCCCCCCAGCAACAGCGCCGAGACCGCCCAGGCGTTCATGTTCGCTTGCGCCGGGAAGAAATACAGCGACGCCGCCCCAACGGCCGGCCCGCCGAAGATGCCGGCCCCGATGGCCGCCTCGTGGAAACCGCCGTGTTCGCCCTTGGTTTCCCCCACGTCCATCGAATAGTAGAGCGAGGAGTAGTAAATCAGCGCCAGACTCAGGCCAAACACCGCCTGGGCCGCCACCAGCAGCAACAACTGACGACCCACCAGGATGGCGGCAAAGCTGCCCATCAGCGCCAGATACGCCCCCGCCAGCCAGCGGAACCGGTAATGCCAGCCGCTCCACCGCCACCACACCACAAAACCCGCCGCCCGCGCCAGCGCCCACACCGAACAGAACACCCCCGCCCAGGCCGGCGACAACTCGAACCGCCGCGCCAGATCGGGAATCACCGGGATGATCGCGTTGATGGCCACGTAGGCAAACGGGTTCGCCACCCACGCCATCCGCAAAAACACCCGCGGCGGCACCGGCGACCGCGCGCGCGCGCGCGCCGACGCCGGGTCCGCGGCAGACGCGTCGAGCAGCGGCGGGCCGGCCCACGGGCGGCGGCTTTCCCGCTCCCAGTACACGGCCAGGCCCCACTGCGCGAAGTGAATCGCCGCGGGCAGGAGAAAAATCCCGTCCGGCCCCAGATGCTCCAGAATGGCCCCGCCGCTGAACGTGGCCAGGCCGCTACCCAGCGACCAGACCAGGTTGTAGATGCCCAGCAACCGCTGCAGCCGGCCCGGCGGTTCGTGCTCGCTGGTGATGGCTTCCAGCGCCGGCCAGGTCAGGCCGATACCAAACGTCCAGGCGAGCATCCCCAGGCATTGACCGGCCGCGCTCGGCACCCGGTTCCCCACGAGCAGCACCCCGCCCATGATGAGGAACCCCAGCTTGAGCGCCCCAAAGTAGCCGTGGCGCTGGGCCAGGCGTCCGGCTACCCACACCCATCCAGCATACACGGCCCCGTTCAGCGCGCAGAGGGCCAGGTTCTCCAGGTTCGTGAACCCGAACCGGTCGCGCATCACGAAGAACAGGTAGGTGAAGTAAACCGTCGTGGCGTAGGCGTTGAGTCCTTCGAGCACGAAGACGCCGTTCTTGACGCGCGGGGAAAACATGGGGCGGCGAACACGCTCAAACCGCCGCGGGTCTCCGGCCGGCGCGGGCGGGACGGACGCAGCCCGGAAGCCGAAAGGCCGGTCTTCGCCGGACTGCGGGCCATCCGCGGTCGGTCTCCCAAGCCGTCCCGGCGAGAGCGAAATCAAGGCGGTGGGCGTGGCTGCGCGTCATCGCGGGCGGGGACTGTCGCAAGCGCCCTGCGCGGCGTCAAACGCGCGCCGGGCGACCGCCGCCGGCGCGCGCGGCTTGAGCCGGCGCCGCGCGGGCATCCGGCGGAGGCCTTCCGTTTTTCTGCGGCCGGCGCGCGACACAGAAGCGGGCGTAGATCGCACCGGCCCGGGAAGCTCGGCGCGATGGCAGGCGCGCTGCCCGACACCCCGGGCGGGCCGGAACCGTAAACTGCCACCGGATCCGGAGCGGCCGGCGGAAAACGCTTGCGGCAGGTCCCTGTTCGGCGTTGGTTCACGGGCGACACGTCATGCATCCGTACCACGCCTACGTCCGGCAATTTGCCAGCCTGCGCGCTTTGGGCGCCCATCTGCCCCAGGGACAAGCGTCGCCGCCGCTCCGGCCGGGGCTCGCCCCGGACGCCCCGCAGGTGCTGCTGTTTTCCCCGCATCCGGACGACGAATGCATCATCGGCCTGCTGGCCCTGCGGCTGTTGCGCGAGTCCGGTTACCGGGTGGTCAATGTGGCTGTAACCCTGGGAAGCCGGAAGGACCGCCGGGCCGGCCGGCTGAGCGAGCTGCGCCGCGCCTGCGATTTCCTGGGGTTCGACCTGGTCCAAACCGCCCCCGAGGGACTCGAACGGGTGCACCGCGTCACGCGGGAGCAGGAACCTGGCGCCTGGGCCGGAATGGTGCGCGGGATCGCCGCTCTGCTCCGGGAGCGTCGCCCGCGGGTGATTTGCTTTCCGCACGACCGGGACTGGAACAGCACCCACGTGGGCGTCCACTGGCTGGTGGCCGACGCGCTGCGCGAGGCCGGATCGGACTTTGCCTGCTGGACCGCGGAGACCGAGTTCTGGGGGCAGTGCGACGATCCCAACGCGATGGTCGAGGCGTCCGAAACGGACCTGGCCGACCTGGTGAGCGCCTGTTCCTTCCACGTGGGCGAGGTCGCCCGCAATCCCTACCACGTGCTGTTGCCGGCGTGGATGCTGGACAACGTGCGTCGCGGCGGGGAACTGGTGGGCGGCCAGGGTGGCGCCGCCCCTCCCTTCACCTTTGCCACGCTTTACCGCGTGCGCCGCTGGGAGGGCGGGCGGTGGGAACGGTTTTACGCCGGCGGGCGTCTGCTGCCGGCTGTGCAACCGGCCGCCACGCTGTTCGATTGAACCCGTTTCCAGGCGCTCACCGGAAGACGCAGGGCCCGGCAGCCGGGGATCACGTGCGGGGCCGGTTCAGTTTTTTGCGCGGAAGCCGCGCAGTCAGGAAGCCCGGGCGCCGGAGGGCATCAGCGCCGGAAGATCAGCGCGTACTCGATGGAATCTTTGAGGGCCTCGAGCGAGGCGGTGATGATGTTTTCGCTCACGCCCACGGTGCCCCACTCGCGTTTCCCGTCGCTGGAGGTGATGAGCACCCGCGTGCGGGCGGCGGTGCCGGCCACGCCGTCGAGGATGCGCACCTTGTAATCAGTGAGGCGCACGCGGCTCAGGCGCGGGAAGGAGCGGACCAGGGCCTCGCGCAGGGCGGCGTCCAGGGCGTTGACCGGGCCGTCGCCCTCGGCCACGGTGTGGTGCACCTCCCGGCCCACGCGCACTTTGACGGTGGCCTCGCACACGGAGCTGGTCCCGTTGGTGCGGATGGACACGTGGTAGGAGTCCACGGTGAACAGCAGGTCGGGGTTGTGTTCGAGGATGCCGCGGATGAGCAGAGCCAGCGAGGCCTCGGCGGCTTCAAATTCATAGCCCCGATTTTCGAGTTCCTTGACCCGCGCGGTGATGGCGCGGGTCTCGGGCGCCTCGGGGTCCAGTTTGAAGCCCAGCTCGGCGGCCTTGAGCAGGATGTTGGTGCGGCCGCACAGGTCGCTCACCAGCACGCGACGGACGTTGCCAACCGCGGCAGGATCAATGTGCTCATAACTGCGGGCCACGCGGTCCACGGCGTGCACGTGCATGCCGCCCTTGTGGGCGAAGGCGCTGGCGCCGACCCAGGGCTGACGGGGGTCGTGCCGCAGGTTGGCGATCTCGTCCACGAACTCGGACAGTTCCTTGAGCTTGGGCAGGGACGCGGGCGGGACACAGCGCCGGGTCAGCTTGAAGTGGACGAGCGGGATGACGCTGGTGAGGTTGCAGTTGCCGGTGCGCTCGCCGTAGCCGTTGATGGTGCCCTGCACGTGGGTGGCGCCGGCCTCGATGGCCGCCAGCGCATTGGCCACGCCCAGTCCGCAGTCGTTGTGGGTGTGGATGCCCAGCGGCACGCGCAACTGCGCGCGCGCGGCGCCGGTCACGCGCGCCACCTCCCCCGGCAGCGAGCCGCCGTTGGTGTCGCACAAGCACACGCAATCCGCCCCGGCCTCTTCCGCGGCCCGCCAGGTGGCCAACGCGTAGTCAGGGTTGTCCTTGTAACCGTCGAAGGCGTGCTCGGCGTCGTAGATCACCGTCTTGCCCTGGTCTTTCAGGTAACGAACGGTGTCGCGGATCATGGCGAGGTTTTCCTCCGGGCGGGCGCGCAGCACCTCCTTGACGTGGAGCAGCCAGGTCTTGCCGACAATGGTCACCACCGGGGTGCGGGCCTCGAGGATTTGCCGCATCAGGTCGTCGTCCTCCACTCGCACGCCTTTGCGGCGGGTCATGCTGAAGGCCGCCAGCCGGGCGTGACGCCAGCGGCGGCGGGCAGCTTCCTGAAAGAACTCCAGGTCCTTGGGATTGGACCCCGGCCAGCCCCCTTCGATGTAATGAATCCCGAAGGCATCGAGTTTTTCGGCGATACGGAGCTTGTCCACGACCGAAAAGTTGATGCCCTCGCCCTGGCTGCCGTCGCGCAGGGTGGTGTCGTAAATTTCAACCTGGGGTTTCTTCATACCTGCCGGTTTTGCAAACCTTCTGTTTAGGTCAAAACCCCCGGGCCATCAAACTGAAAGCGGTCGCCGAACCGACGAAGGACCCGTTCCGTTCTTCGCGGTGGGTCCGGAAACGGCAGCGGAGGGTGAAGGTGAACAGGTGGAAAGTGGTCCGTAAATCAGGGGGAGGTCAGGGTGATGGATGAACCGGGTAAAGGCCGCTTCGCCGGCTGGCGCCGCTAGCAAGCCTCCCCCAGTCAGCCTTCGCCCCTCACGATTCACCCTACCGGTACGCGCCGCTCCTTCCGCGCACCCGGACCGCCGGGAGGACCTTGCTTTGGAGCCGGGGCCTCAACGTCTGGATGTTTCGTCGGCTCCTTGCGCCGGGCATAGGGCGGGGTCGTCCAGGTCCAACCGGTACAGGACCTGGTTGTAGTCGTAACGCGGGGTGGGCGGAGGGCGGTCCGCAAACTGGGCCGAGTAAGTGCCCTCAAAGAGCAACAGGGGCGAGTCCGGCGGGGTCAACTCCAGATGGAGCCGCGGGTTGTAGAAGGTGTAGTTGTCGTGGCTGAGGATCTTCACCGCCGGGCCCCAGGGACCGGTGAGCGCGGGCGCCTCGGCGTACCACAATTCGCCAAAGGCCGAGGGCTTGCCGAAGGCCTGGAGAAACACTGCCACCCACCGCCGGCGCCAGGGATGCCAGCCTACCGACCCGCTGTGCGCGGCAGTGTGGGGCCGGATGGTCTGCGAACCGTCCGCGGCGGCGAGTGCGGCGGGCGGGGTGAGCGCTTCCCAGGTGGCGGGGTCCTGCCAGGCCTCGAACGTGGCCGGGCAGCGGAGAGAGGGAAACGGGTCGCCGAACAGCACCCAATCCCGGCCCGCCGGGTCGGTCCAGTTCACCGCGTGACCCCGGGGCAGTGGGGGCGGCGCGGGCGGGCCATCCGCTTGACGCCAGAGGACCTTGAGCCGCTCGAAGCGGCGTTCGGTTTCGTTCCAGACGCACAGGCCCCATTCGTAGGCCTCGAGCGGGGGGCGGATTTTCATGTACGTGGCTCCCAGCCGGGACGCGCCCGTGCGATCGGGCAGGCTCACGCAGGCGCACAACCAGGTGGGACCTTCGCCGGGCAGCTCGGCCACGGCCCGCGGCGCGCCGCGCGTGTCGGTCACATATTCAAACGGCAGATGCACCGGCGGCTCGAAGCGCGTCAGGGGACGCCGCGGCGTGAAGGCGGCCGTGCTGTGAAAGATGCCCAGCGGATGCCGCGCCAGGGTGGTGTCGCCCCACAGCCAGAACAGGCGGTCGCCGTGCGCCGCCACCTGCACGCTGTCGCAGCCCAGCACGCCGGACTCGGGCGGCGCCGGCGCGCGGCCCAGTTTCTGACTTTCGGCAAAGAGTCCCGCGCCGGTCAGCCGCCCCAGGCGCCGGGCCAGGATGCGGCGCTGCACCTCCACGCGCAACCGCCCGCCGGGGGTGGGAGTCAGGCGCACGCCGTGGTAACCCAACCCGTCCGGCGGCACGTCGTAACCGTGACCGATCACTTCGAACCAGGTCTCGCGCCCCATCAACTCGGGCAGGTCAAAGGCGATCAGTCCGGCGTTGTCAGAGACGAAGCGGACGTGGTGAGTGGTGCGCAATTCCACCAACGGCACGGGCCAGCCGCTGCCCTGCTCGACGATCTCGATGCAGCACGGCTCCAGCGCCAGGGCCAGCGGGCTCAAGCCCAGGGCCAGGCTGCGGAAACATCGGAGGCGCCATCGGGCGACGCGCGCGCCGGCGTCGCGCTCCGTGCTGCGCGGGGAGGCGGTTGGGGCGTTCACACCTCCCAGCCCCGGCGGTAGGTGCGTCGGAGCAGCGCTTCCGCGGCGGGGTGATTGGGGATGCGCATCCCGGCGGCGTCCCATTCGAGGCGCTCGTCGGGGAACCGCACCGCCACGGTGCCTAGCAGGATGGCTTCGGTCATCGGGCCGGTTTGATCGAAGTGACATTCGCACATCGGCCCGCCGAGGATAGCGTCCACGAAGTGATGGTAGTGGTTGCGGTTGTCGAAACGCGGGCGTTTGACGTCCTTGAACCGTTCCTCGGGCAACAACAGCGGTGTGGCGCCCAGGGGATTGAGCAGCGCGCCGCGCTCGCCCACGATCATGGCCGACTCCGCGGGGTAATCCACGACCGAATACAGGGCGCGGATGGATTCCGGCGCCCAGAACTCGCCGTCAAACCACTCGACGGTGAGGGGCTCGCCGCCGGTGGCGGCGTTGCCGGGGAAGACCCAGGTAATGTGGTTGGCCTGCGGCCAGGTGTCGGCGCGGCGGGCGGGGGATTGTTTCCAGGATTCCTGCACGCGGGCGACCACGGATTGGGGCGGCGGCAGCTCCAGGCCTTTCCACACCGCGTCGAAGATGTGGCAGCCGATGTCGCCGGACCAGCCGGTGCCGAAGTCCAGCCAGCCGCGCCATTTCACCGGATGGTACAGGTCGGGCACGTAAGGGCGCTCGGGCGCAGTGCCCAGCCACAAATCCCAGTCCAGATGCGGCGGGGGCGGCTGGCCCTGGGGCGGACGCGGCCCCGGCGGACGGTACATCTCCACGGCGCCGGGGCGGTTGGCGCTGAGGTAGAGGTGCTTGATCCGGCCGAGCACGCCCTTGCGCAGCCACTGCACCACGGTGCGGTCGCCGGCGCCGGAGGCCAGTTGCGTGCCGAGCTGGGTGACCACCTGGCGGGCGGGTGCGGCGCGGGTGAGCGCGCGCACCTCGGCCACGTCATGGCACATCGGTTTCTGCACGTACACGTGCTTGCCCCGCTGGATGGCCGCGTGGGCGATGGGAAAGTGCATGTGGTCGGGCACGGTGACGTTGAGCGAGTCCACGCGGTCGCCCTCGTTCCGCAACAGTTCCCGCCAGTCCCGGTACAGGCGGGCGCCGGGGACCTTGGCCGCGGCGGCCTTGAGGAACTGGGCGTCCACGTCGCACAGCGCCACGATGTCCACGCGCGGGTGCTGGCGGAAGTTCTCCAAGTCCACCGCGCCCATGCCGCCGACGCCGATACAGGCGTGTTGCAGCCGGCTGTTGGGCGCGGCGGCGCGCAACAGCGCCGGGGCGCAGACCAACCCGCTGCCGAGGGTTTGCAGAAAACGCCGGCGAGGCACGCCGCGCGCGACCGGCGTCGGGGCGGAGGCGGGGGAATTCAACGGCATGAGCATGCAGCGTTGGTAGCAAAGCGCCCCCTCCAGAACAAGGAGAAAGGCCGGGCGGGGGAAGCCCGGCCCGGCGGCAATTCCGGTGCGAACGGTCTTGCGGACGAAGCGCGGAAGCGGTTCAGGGCAATTCCACCACGCGGAAGAACCGGTGGGCGGCGGCGGCGGTATCGAGTTCCACCGCGCCTTCGGCCGCCTGTTCCCCGGGCAGCCGGGTCCAACTGCCGCCGAGTTGGTCCGTGTATTCGATGGCGTAGGTTCGCCCCGGCGCCCCGGTCCACAGCAGGCGCGCCCGGCCGTTGGACAGGCCGCGTTGGATGACCGCCAGGGGCCCCGCCGCCCCGGGCAGGATTTCCACCTTGAACAGGTCGCCCGCCTCGTTGCGGTCGCCACCGGCGAGGTCCGGCGCGTGGCTCAGGAAGAAGAGGCTGCGGCCCTCGCGCTGAAGAAAGGCCGGAGCGACCAGCCGCCGCCCGGCGCGCCGGACGGGGTGCGGCTGACCAGGAGTGTGCGGCCGGTCTGCAGGTCGCGGAGGAACACGTCCATCGCGCCGTTGGTGTCGTCCGCGACCAGGTTGTCCGCCAGGCTGGCAAAGGCCACGTACCGGCCGTCGGCGCTAAGCGAGGCAAACTTCGAGTTGCCGTTGCCCTCTGTAATGCCATCCGGCGCCACGCTGACCAGCATGATCGTCCCGGCGTCCACGTCCGCGCGCCAGACCTGATTTACTGCGCGGGAAGGTGAGGACGGCGAGGTCCACGCCACCGACCGGCCGTCGGCACTGAGCGAGGGGCGGGCGAGGGGCGTCTGGTAAACCTGCTTCGACCAGACAATGGCGTTGCCGGCGGTTTCCACCACCACCAGCGCATACGAAGCGCCGGGAGTCGTAGGCGCATGGAAAAACGCCAGCCGGCGGCCCTCCGCGTTGAGGGTCGGCAGTCGCCCGATGTTGGCCGAGGCCCACCGCGGCGCCAGGGCGGCCTGGGGATTCGCAAACCAATCCGCAGTGGCGTAGCACTCGACCACCGGGAGCGAAGTCCGAATGCGGCTCAGGGCGAAGTGACGGCCATCCGCCGAGAACACGGGCGCATCCGAAACGCTTCCCGGTATGGGGGGCCGAGAATGTGGCCGTCGCCAGGTCCGCCACCCGCCAGACGATTTTGCCAGCTTCAGCAAAACTCACCGCGGCATAGCGGCCATCAGGGCTGAGCACCAAGTCGGCCTGGGCTGCCGCTGTTACGGCCACGCCGGGAGGTCGCAACAAGCTCCGCTTGCCCGTGGACACCTCCTGCAAAACCACGTCGGCGAACCGGTTGGAGTCGCCTTCCACCAGCTCGTCAGCCGCGCTGACGAACAGCAGCCGCGTGGTGTCTCCTGAAAGGCAGGGCGGCGTGGTAAGCCCGCCGGCCAGTCCGCTGTCCGCCGTTTCCGACGACAAGCGACGCGTGCCGGTGTGGGTGTCGTGCAGATACACCTGCGCGTGGCTCGCGCGGTCGGCGTCCGGCGGGAATGCCGTGAGCGCGACGTAACGACCGTCCGCGCTCACGCCTTCAGGGCGGACGCCCACCCAGCCGGGGGAGGTTGAAGATTCGAAGGTGTCGGCGCCGAGGACCGTGGTGGTGGTGGCTTTGGCGCGGGTGTCGAACAGGTGAAGCGGGATGCTGCCGTCCGCGGCGGGGGGCGCACACCGCCAGCCAGTCCCCGTTCGGGCTGAGGGTCAGGGAGGCGGCTTCGGGCGGCAGGTCGCCCAGGCTGGCCGCCACGCTCAGCACACCGGTTTCCCGGTCATACCAGAACGCGCGCAGTTGCCCGTCGGTCAGGTCCGGGAGCAGGTTGGTTGCCCGGCTCAGGAACGCCACGCCCCGTCCATCCGTAGCCAGGCGCGGCTCCACCGCGTCTGCGTTGGCGGGAGTGACGCCGTCCGGCGCGGCGCTGACCAGGCGCGTGGTCCGGGACGGCGTTTCGTACAGGTACACCTGGAACGGGACGCTGGAGCGGAGCGCGGGCGCCTGCGCGGGGTCGGGCGGCGTGGGCGTGGCATAGGCCACGAACGCGCCGTCCGCGCTGAGTTGCGCCTGAAGCGCATGGGCGGGGACCTTGGGGTCGCCTGCCAGCACACCGTTGGTGCGCAGGCAAATCACCGTAAGAGTTCCCTCGCTTGCGTCGAACAAGCTGAGGGCGTGGCGCGCGTGCGCCCCCGGCGAGGTAAAAGAGGCTTCGCTGCGAAAAGCCACGACCCGTCCGTCGGCGCTGACGACCAGCAGGCTGTGTTGGACCGGCTGAGCACTGGCGGCATTGCTCAGGTCCGGTGGCAGGTCCGCCGTGCAGTTCACCACGACACCGGTGACCGTATCGAGCCAGACCACCACGTTGGAAATCCCTTCGGAAGTGCTGTAGGCTGCCAATGCCACAAACCGTCCCATCCGGCGTCGCTCCCCAATCGGTCATGGCCCACGCGCCGGCGAGACCCTCCGGCTAATTCGTGGTGAGGCATACGGTCCGGTTTTCCGCCAGATCGTGGCGGAACAGGTTGAAGGCTTCCAGCGCGCCGCCCCCGGGCAGTCGCCCGTCCCGGCTGCGAAAGACCACCTGGCGGCCATCGGGCGAAATCCGGGGTTCCGAGACCGGCGCCATCGAAGTCGCGCCGTCACCCAACGGGCTGGCGAGGGTGATGCGCCCGCCGACCAGTTCGTACTGGAAGAGGTCCCAGTGGGCGTGGCCGTCGCCGGGGACGAGGTTCGAGGCCCGCCTGAGAAACGCCACGCGGCCCGTTTGCGGGTCGAAGCCCCCGGCGAGCGAGGCGCCGTTGCCGGAACGGCCCCCCGGCGTGGCGCTGATCAGAGTGAGCCGGTTCTGGCTGCGGTCAAACAGGAACACGTCCGCCGCGGCGTTGAAATCGTTCGGCGTCAGCCGGTCGCTAGCGGAGGTCAGGAGCACCCACCGGCCGTCATCAGACACGCAATGCACCGGTGTGGTTTCCGGAACGGGCACGGCTGTTGGCGCCGGGGCGGAGGCCCCGACCAACCGCGGCGACGCGGCGGCCATGAGCGAAGTGGCCAAAAGGCACAGACCCGCGAAGGGCGCGAGGAATTTCCGGGTTTTCATGGAGGCGATGGAGTTGAGGGGTTGCGCGAACGATTAAAACCTGGGCTCGCCGGCGCGCTCCAGGACCCAGAGCAGGTCCGGATCGTTGGCCGGGACGGACACGTTGTTTCGGTTGCTGAAACTGACCGGTTGGACAGTGGGCGGGCTGTTCCAGCGGCGCAGGGCCACATGGCCGTCGGCGTAGCTGAACCACGCGGCCCCGTCATGAAGCGAGCCGGGAAAGTCCACCCAGTTGCCATTCGAGTTCGGAATCCAGAACAGCCCGTCGTTGAGGCTGTCCGGATGCTCGTCGAGAAACGTAAAAATCTGCCCGGGCGAAACCCGTCCGAAGTCCGACAAGCTGCGCGACAACCAGTAATTAGGGTTCAGCGGCCCGAGGTCTTGGTTGCCCTGGCCGAGCAAACAATTGAGGGAGTAAGAACGCACGCGCGCGCTCCAACCCTGCGCGGCCTGCTTGGGGCTCAGGCAGTTGTCCGAGGGACATTTATACACGGTGGGATCCCCGCCCAGGTAAGGCGCCAACGCCGCGTAACGCGGTTCAGTCAGGTAGGTCGTGTTGGTATTGTCCGTGCGGATATCCCAGTCCAGCCAGCCGGTTGCCCAGGGTCTTTCTCGAGCATCCGGTTCGGGGACGAAGCCTCCGTGGTAATTCCCCACCAGCTTCCCGCCGCTGTCATCCGCGTAAAGCAGCCAGGCGGCAGAGAGGCGGCGGAGGTTGTCCATGCAGAGGAGGGATTTGGACTGACTGCCGCTTCCCCAGACCGGCCGGGTCACGGCGGCCAGCAGGCCAGGGTGGCGAGCGCCACCAGCAATTCAAGGCGGGTAAAGCCCTCCGCGCGGGGCGGGTCGGACGGAGTTGCTTGGTCTTCATGGCAAGCATTTGCTTGGCATTTGCTTTGCCAGTTTACCCCCGGAATGAGTCGGTGAGAGTATCCCGGCCTTGTGGCAAGCAGGGCGCATCGCATTTTCCCGCAACCGGCGCGCGGGACGGGCGCGGGCGTGGGTTGCGCCGGGCGGGAAAACTCGGCTCAGCGGCAGGCAAAAGGCCTGCCACCCGGAGGCGTGCGGGAAAGGAAGATGCGCCGCGACCCATCGCCGGGCGCCGGGGCGGCGGCGGGGGCCCGATCCGTCACGGGCAATCCCGGGCTGCCCCGGCACTCTGCGCGTCCCTGTCACCAGTTTTCCTGATTCCGGGCTCGCTTTTGACCTCCGTTGGCCTGATGATCTTCCCGCCGCCATGAAGACCGAACAGCTTTATCAGGAGCGCCTGAGCCGGTACGTCGCCGCGATGCGCAATGAGAAGCCGGACCGGGTGCCCATCCGGCCCTTTGTGGCCGAGTTCACCGCCACCTACACGGGCATGACCTGCCAGGAGGTGGCCCACGATTACCATCGTGCCTTCGAGGCGGCGGTGCGCTGCGCCCGGGATTTCGACTGGGATGCCGTGGTGCCGAACATGGTGTACGTGTGGACCGGCCTGACCCAGGCCATGAACCTGCGGTATTACGGCATTCCCGGGATCGGTATCCCGGCCGACAAGGGCTTCAACTACATCGAGCCGCCCGAGGAGCAGGCCTGGATGCGCGCGGACGAGTACGATCACCTCATCGCGGATCCCACCGGCTTTCTGTACGAGGTGTGGTTTCCCCGCGTCAGCGCAGATGCCGTGCGGCCCGGCGAGCCGAACACATATCTCAACAACCTGGCTTTTGTGAAGGGCGGGATGGCGATGCTGGAGTACTTCTACGCCTTCGGCCCGCAGATCGCACGACTGCGGCAGGAGTGCGGCACCGTCTCCGCCATCGCCGGCATTTTCAAGGCGCCGTTCGACATCCTTGCGGACAAGCTGCGCGGCTACGTGGGATTGACGCTGGACATGCACACCCAGCCGGACAAGGTGCTCCGCGCCTGCGAGGCGCTCATGCCGCATCTGGTGCATGTGGGGCTCACCACGGCGGACCCGCTCAAGCAGGTGCCCATCGGCTTCTGGATGCATCGCGGCTGCGTGCCGTTCATCACCCCCCGGCAGTTCGACTCGCACTACTGGCCCACCCTCAAGCCGTGCATCGAGGAGTTTTGGAAGCACGGCCACCAGACGCTGTTCTACGGCGAGGGCAAGTGGCGGCATCACTTCGACGCCTTCCGCGAGCTGCCCGACCGCAGCATTGTGTACCACTGCGATCAGGACGACATCTTCGAGGTGCACCGCAAGCTGCACGACAAGTTTGCGATCAGCGGCGGCATTCCCAACGTGCTCCTCAGCTTCGGCAAACCGGAGGAAGTGCGGGACTTCGTGCGCCGCGTGCTCTCCGAGGTGGCCCGGGACGGCGGGTACATCCTCGACGCCGGCGCCATCATGCAGGACGACACACGGGTGGAAAACCTGCGCGCCTTCACCGAGGCCGGCCGGGAGTTCGGCCTGTACGACACCCCCGGGTACACGGTCGCGCCCCCGGAAAGCGTCCGCGGCCCCCAACCCACGGCAGACGATCTCCGGCGTCCGGGTCTGGCCCCGCCCGCCCGCACGCGCAAGGCTCCCGGCGTCTGCGTGCCCTGGGAAGAAAAGGTCCGCGAGCTGCCGCCCATCACGGGCGATCCGGACCTGATACGCCGCGTGTGGGAACAAACCGACTCCCTGGGCTACACCTTCATCTGGCAGTGCCTGCTGAGCTTTTGAAGCCGTGATCTCGCGGGCCGTCCGCGTCGGCTGCCTGTTCCAAGCGATTCCTCGGCCGGGTCCGGCCCAGGCCTCCGACAGCTTGACGGGTCCGGGGAGGCTTTCCGGGAACGGCGCGCGGCGGCGTTGCTTGCCCGCCCCGCGACGCCTGTTACCTTCGCCGCATGCGTGACCCGGCCCGCGCCGACCGACTGGAACCCCACCTGACCGCGCAAATTCAGGCCCTCGTGAATGCGGCCGGCGGCGGCCCGCATGCGGACCTGGTGGCGGACATCATTGCCACCAGCCTGCGCGTGCTGCGGGAGATCGAGCATCGCGGCGACGTGCGCATCATCCAGACGGCGATGCGCGAGCTGCGGCAATCTTTCAAACTCTTCGCCCCGTATGCGGACCGGCGCAAGGTCACCATCTTCGGCTCGGCGCGCACCGCGCCGTCGCGTCCCGAGTACCGGCAGGCGGTCGAGTTCGGCCGGCAGATGGCGGCGGCGGGTTTCATGGTCATCACCGGCGCCGGCGGCGGCATCATGCGCGCCGGACACGAGGGCGCCGGTCCGGAAAACAGCTTCGGCGCGAACATCCGCCTGCCCTGGGAACAGGAGGCCAACCCGGTCATCCGCCGCGACCGCAAGCTGATCACCTTCAAATATTTCTTCACCCGCAAACTCACCTTCATCCGGCACTCGGATGCCCTGGCGTTGTTTCCCGGCGGTTTTGGCACCTTGGACGAAGGCTACGAGGCCCTCACTCTCATGCAAACCGGCAAGAGCCGGCTCATGCCGCTGGTGCTCATAGACCGGCCGGGCGGGACGTTTTGGAAGACGTGGGATCGCCACATCCGGGATCACCTCCTGGGCAACGGGCTGATTTCGCCCGAGGACCTGAACCTCTACCAGATCACCGATCAACCGGAGCAGGCCGTGCGGTGGATCACCCGCTTTTATCGAAACTACCATTCCAGCCGGTTCGTGCGCGAGGAACTGGTCATCCGCCTGAAGCATGGCCCCGTGGAAACGGCCCTCGCCGCCTTGAACGAAGACTTCGCGGACATCATCGCCGGCGCGCCGATTCGGGTGGTGGAACCGTTCCCGGAGGAACGCGAAGACGACGACCACTTGGAGTTACCGCGGCTGGCCTTCGGCTTCAACCGCAAATCCTACGGACGCCTGCGCGAGCTGATTGACCGGCTCAACGCCTTGTGAGCGCCGGCGTGCGCCGGTCGGATGCAGCCTTCACGCGCTCGCCGGAGTCCGCCGCGCCGCGCCGGGATTTGCGCCGGTGGGCGACCCCGGCCTCGACCTGCAGCAGGCGTTCCTTCCAGCCCGGACCGCCGGAGAAGCCGCCCGGCGACCCATCCGCCGCCACCACCCGGTGGCAGGGCGTCAAGACGGGGATGGGATTGGCGCCACACGCCTGTCCCACGGCGCGGGCGGCCGCAGGGCCCAACCCCAGCATCCGCGCCACGCCGGCGTAGCTGCGCGTTTCCCCCGGCGGAATCCGGCGCAACGCCCGCCACACGGCGCGTTGGAACGGCGTGCCCGCTTCATCCAGCGGGGGCAGCCGCCCGGGAGCGCGGCCGGTCAGCGCGCGGGCCAGGGCGGCAGCGGTCAGCGCCCCCCAGCGCCGCACCGGCACGGGCAGTTCGGCCGAACTCCGCGCGGGCGCAACCGACCGGCCCGGAAACCGCAACGCGCGCAGGCCGCGGTCGCTGAACTCGGCCACGAACTCGCCCGCCGCTGTGGATAAGGCGATTCGCCAACTCATCGGTTGTAGAAGTAAAGCAACCCCCAGATTACCAGGATGAACAACCCCAGGAGCGCGAAAAATCGGTTGCGGGCCACGCGCTTTTCATAGCGCAACGGACGCAATCCCTGCACGTTGCCCGCCGCCAGGTAACGAATGAGCGTGGGATTGGCCGGCGGGGCGCCCCGCAGGTGCTGCCAGACGCGCCGCAGCCAGTCCCGGATTCCCCGCGCGCGATCCGCCGGCCCGGGCAGGGCCGGCTCGGCTCGGCCCCCCGGTGGCGGTTGGGTCACCGGCTGATGATTGACCGCCTCGAACAGGGACTCGACCGGCGCCGGCGCCTGGGGCGAGGCGGTGGAACGCCATTTGGGCTGCGCCTGTTGCTCGGCAATCTGGGCGTTGAGCCGCGCGATCTGTTCCTGCAACTCCGCCAGGCGGGCTTGCAAGCGGCGCTCGTGCTCGCGGATGGGATCGGTTTTGCGGGTGAACAGGCCCATCGGCTCGGCCGGCTCAACGGAGCCACCACAGAACGATCAACACCGTCAACGCCAGCAGCACCGCCGCGGCCACCGGCCAGGTCAACGCCAGCCCCAGTTTGCACCACTCGGCAAGGCTGCGCGTGGACAGCAGATCGGAAACACCCGCCGGGCGGCTTCCTGAGGCGGGTTGTGCAACGCCAGCCTGGCCGTTGAGCAGGGGCCATTTCAGGCGGGCGGCGTTCCACTCCAGGCGCGCGTTTTCAAGCGTGGTCAGCGCGCGGGTCAGCTCGGTCTGCCAGTTCTCCGGGGTCCAGGTCTCGGACTGGAGGGCCGTGACCGCGGTCAGCGCCTCGCGCAAGCCCGCCAGGGTTTTGGCCATTTGCTCAGCCTCGCGTCGGGCGTCGAATTCGGCCTTAGTCAGCAGCTCGATCCCGCGGGTGAGGTGGGCGATCATTTCCGGGCGGCCGGTCTCAAATTCGGCCTGCCGCCGCCGCGCCTCCTCGAGGGCCACCCGTTCGCGCTCGACGGCTTCCTGGCGGGCCCTCAATTCAGCCAGTTGCTGCTTACGGAGGGTGAGCTGGCTTTCCAGCTCCTCGCGGGTCGGCGGGCGGCCAAAGGGAGAAGCGGGCGGGGTCATGAGCGGCGGGGACGCGGACGGAGCCACCGGGCGGGCGGCCCGACCGGCCTGCAAATCGCGGTCCACAAATTCGGGGTCATCCAGCGGCGCGGACATGCCGGCAGCGTAACACCCGCCCCCCGGGTGTAAAGCCGGCGACCCCCGCCAGTTTTTCACCGGCTCGCAAACACCCCGGATGTTGATCGAAAACCGCCACGGGCTTACCGGGATTCCCCCCCGCGGCGGGTCAACCGCGGTACGGGTGTTGCCACGGACGCCGGTACGGGCGCTTGAGCAGTCGGGCTGCGGCGGCATCCCCGACAATTTGTTCCCGCGCGGCATCCCAGGTGATCGTGCGACCGGTGTCGTAGGCGATCATGGCCAGCTTCACGGCGGTAGTGGAGAGCACGCCTTCCTCGATGGGACAGCCGGGCGCCTGCCGGGTTCGCACGGCGTTGAGAAATTCCGCCATGTGGAGCCGGCCGGTGTCGGCGGGGACCTTGTGGACCTGGCGCTCGGCGTTTTTCCCCTTGGGGATCACCACCCAGCGGTCGTCGGTGACAAAAATGGTTTGCTGCTCGCCGTAGAGGAAAAGGCCGTTGGAAACCTCCGGGGTGTACTCCTCCGCCCCCCAGAGGCGATGTCGCCAGGTGACCGGGCAGGAGGCAAACTCGAAGTGCGCCGTGAGGACATCAGGAGTGGTGATCTTACCCCGCAGGGCGTAGAGACCGCCGTTGGCGGAAACGGTCCGGGGCGCCCCCTCGCCCAGGATCAGGCGCGCGGCGTCAATGAGGTGAATGCCCCAGTCCACCAGGTGCCCGTGACCGGTGGTTTTCTCCAGCCGCCAGTTGAAGTGGCCCACCTGCGGGCTGTAAGGAATCAGCGGCGCCGGCCCGCACCAGAGGTTCCAGTCCAGCGAGGGCGGCGGCGGCTGCGGCGTGGGGTCTTTGATACCGGCGGTGTAGTTGATGGTGGCCTCGGCGCACACAATGCGCCCGGCATGCCCGGCCCGCACGTGGTCGCGCACGGCGCGAAAGGCCGGACTCTGGCGACGCTGGAACCCGATCTGCACCAGCCGCCCGCTGCGACGCACCGCGTCGGCCATCGCCCGACACTCCCGCACGTCGTAGGCCAGCGGCTTCTCACAGTACACATCCAGCCCGCGCCGCACGGCGGCGATGAGCGGCAGGGCGTGCCACTGCGGCGGCGTGGCAATGATCACCGCGTCCAGATCGTCTCCGGCCAGCAGGTCCTCGTACCACTTCACCGTGCGCGGGCGGCGACCCTGCAGTTGCTCGACCCGCGCGGCGCTGCGCGCCAGGTGCTCGCTGTCCACGTCGCACAGGGCGGTCACCTCGACCCCGCCGGCCTTGAAAGCAGCCTCGACGTTGACCATGCCGTACCAGCCGCAGCCAATGAGTCCCAAGCGAATCTTGCTGTCCGGCGCGGCGGCGCGCAGTACGGCGGGCAGGCCACTCAGGGCCAGGGTTCCCAGAGTCGCGGTGCGAAGAAACTGGCGGCGGTTGGGACATTTCATGGCCTGAAGGCTGCCGCCTTCACCCCCCGTTGACAAGTCGTTGATGAAAGTGCCGCGGGACTGCTGGCGCAATCTGCCCCTTCCCCGTTTTTTAGATGAATCGGAGGCCGCGCCGGACGCCCGGAGGGTCCGCCGTTCCGGTGGTGTGTCGGACAACTGCAAAAGCGCCCGAGTGGCGCCAACCGCTGCGTCGTCACGCCGGGCGCCGGGATGCCGGGGGCCAACGATGGACAGAACGGGTTCGCCGGCTAGTTTTCGGGCGTGCGCAAATTGGGACGCAACCACGGAGGCTATCGGGGCGAGACCATTGACGTGCCGTCGGTGCTGGCGGCGGTGTCCACGGCGGCCCGGCGACGCGGGTGGACCGTGGAGACTTTGCCCGCGGCGGACGCGGGGCATTTGCTCGCCCTGCACCGGCGGGCCCTGGAGGGGGGCGGTTCAGCCGGCAACGGGCGCCGCATTTACCTGTCAGCCGGCATTCATGGCGACGAGCCGGCCGGACCGCTGGCGGTGGCCCGCTTGATGGCCGAAGACCGCTGGCCGGCAGGGGTCGAGTTGTGGGTCTGCCCGTGCCTGAACCCCACCGGGTTTCCGTTGAACCGCCGGGAAAACGCCGCCGGGGTGGACCTCAACCGCGATTACCGGGAGCGCCGCACCGCAGAGGTGCGCGCCCACACTGAGTGGTTGAACCGTCAACCGGACTTTGACCTGACCCTCTGTCTGCACGAGGACTGGGAAGCGCAGGGATTTTACCTCTACGAACTCAATCTGGACGGCCACCCCTCGGCGGCGGAAGCGGTCATGGCAGCAGTCTCCCGCGTTTGTCCCATTGATCGGTCCGCGGTCATTGACGGCCGGCCCGCGTGCGACGGCATAGTGCGTCCGGTTGCCGACCTGGCGGGTCGCCCGGACTGGCCGGAGGCGTTCTATCTGGTGGCCCACAAGACCCGGCACGGCTACACCTTGGAGGCCCCGTCAGACTTTCCCTTGGAGACACGGGTAACGGCGCTGCAGGTGGCAGTGCACACCCTGCTGAATTACGCCCCGGAACGGGAGTCGGCCGCGCAAACGGTTGCCGGAGTCGCTTCCAGCCGCTAGACTGCCGGCAATGGTTCATTTGACCCGACAGGAACAGTTGGTGCTGGCCGTGATCCTGGGCCTGCTGCTGGTGGGACTGGCGGTCAAGGCTTGGCGCAGCAGCCGTGGCCCGGCGCCGGCGGCGCCCACGGTCCCCCAAACCTTCTGAGCCATGCAGCCGCAAGATTTTGACGCCGTGCTGGATCGGATTCTGGAACAGGACCCGCGTTACCACCGGGATGCCTACCATTTCCTGCGCGAGGCGCTGGATTACACCCAGCGCGCCATCAGCAAGTCCAACCGCGGACGCATGCGCCATGTGACCGGCCAGGAATTGCTGGCCGGCATCCGCAGCTATGCGCTGCAACAATACGGGCCGATGGCCCTGACCCTGTTCCACGAGTGGGGCATTCGCCGCTGCGAGGATTTCGGCGAACTGGTTTTCAACCTGGTGGACGCAGGGGTCCTGAGCAAAACCGAAACCGACAGCCGGGCGGATTTCGCCAACGGCTACGACTTCGAGGAGGCCTTTCGCAAGCCGTTCCTGCCCACCCGCCCCTTGCAGCGGGCGGACCGTCCCGCCTCCCAATCCTCGCCCGTCACCTGAACGGGCCCGCTTCTGACACATGACACACGACTCGCTTCGCTCCACCCCGGCGGGAGCGGCCCGTGGACTGCCGGCGGCGCCGCCCGGCGTGCGGCTGGCCACCCTGGACCACGACCTCACGGTGATCGTGCGGGAGGATCCGGCCGCGCCGGTGGTTTCTGCCCAGGCCTGGTGCCGGGCCGGGAGCATTCACGAGGGACGCTGGCTGGGCGCCGGGCTTTCGCACGTGCTGGAGCACATGCTCTTCAAGGGCACCACCACCCGCCCGGGCAGTCGCATTGATCAGGAGGTGCAGGAAGCCGGCGGGCATATGAACGCCTATACCTCCTTCGACCGAACGGTGTACTGGATCAATGTCCCCAACACCGGCGCCACCGTGGCGCTGGACATCCTGGCCGACATCATGCAGCACGCCACTCTCCCGGAGGAAGAACTGGCCCAGGAGATGGACGTCATTCGGCGGGAAATGGACATGTGCGAGGACGACCCGGCCCGGCATTCCTCGCGGCGGCTGTTTGAAACCGCCTACACCGTCAGCCCCTATCGCTACACCATCATCGGCTATCCGGACATCTTCAACCAGCTTCGACGCGAGGACATCCTCGAGTACTACCGGGAACAGTACGCACCCAACAACCTGTTCTTTGTGGTGGTGGGCGACGTAAACGCCGACGCCGTGTTCGAGCAACTGCGCGCCGCCTTCGCCGGCGCGCGCGCCCGCCCGCGCCCGCCCTGGGCCCTGCCGACCGAGCCGCGGCAGGTGGCCCCGCGCGAGGTGTTCGAGGAAAAACCCGTCGAGCTGGCCCACGTGCATTTTGCCTGGCATATCCCCGAGGTGCGCCATCCGGATGTGCCGGTGCTGGACGTGTTGTCCGTGCTGCTGGGCAGCGGACGCAGTTCCCGCCTGTTCCAGGAGGTGCGCGAGCGGCGCGGCCTGGTGACCTCCGTGGAAGCCTGGACCTACAACCCCGGCGGGGAAGGGCTGCTGGGCATCAGCGCCGTGTGCGAGGCGGACAAGTTCGACGCGGCCAACGCCGCCCTCCTGGCCGAGGTCGAGCGCCTGCAGCAGGACCCGGTGGACCCGGCCGAGCTGTCCAAGGCGGTGAAACAATTTGTCTCCGCCACGTTGGCCACACGCAAGACCATGCAGGGGCAGGCTCAGGACCTGGGCGGCAGTTGGCTGACGACCGGTGACCTCAATTTCTCTGCCCGGTACCTGGAACAGGTCAGGGGCGTGACCCCGGCGGACCTCCAGCGGGTGGCCCGCGCCTATCTGGCGCCGGAGAACCGGACCCACTACGCGTTGTTGCCGCGCAACCGTGCCCCGCGACCCGCCGTGTCTGTGGCGCGCGCGGCCGACCAGGCAGTCACCCTGCACACCCTGCCCAATGGTCTGCGCGTGCTGCTCAAGCCGGATCACCGCCTGCCTTTCGTCGAGTTCCGGCTGGTGTTGCTGGGCGGCGTGCTGGCCGAGACGCCGGCCGACAACGGCCTGACCCAGTTGCTGGCCCGCCTGCTCATGCAGGGGACCCTGCGCCGCCCCGCCGAGGCGGTCGCCCGGGCCATCGAGTCGGTGGGCGGCAGCCTCGACTCCTACAGCGGCAACAACAGTTTCGGCCTCACCGCCGAAGTCCTGCGCGAGGACTTCGCTCTCGGACTGGAATTGCTGGCGGAGGTGTTGCTGCAGCCGGCCTTTCCCGCCGACGCGCTGGAACGCGAACGCCAAATGCAACTGGCCGCCATCCGCGCCCAGAAAGATCAACTCCTGCACACCGCCTTCCGCGCCATGCGCCGCCGGCTCTTCGGCGAGTCCGGCTACGGCCTGGACCTCCTCGGCTCGGAAGCCAGCGTCCGCCGCCTGAATCTGGACGACCTCCGGGCCGGCCACGCCCGGTTGGTGACCCCCCGACACGCGGTGCTCGCCATTTACGGCGACCTCGATCCGGACACTGCCCCGGACGCGGTGCGCCGGACCTTCGCGTCCTGGCCCGCCGGCTCGACGACTCAGGCCCCGCCCGTCCCGCAGTGGGGCGCCGGACGCGTCGAGGAGCCTGCGGACAAAAAACAGGCCGTGCTGGTGGTGGGATTCCCCGGCGTCACGCTCGACAGTCCGGACCGCCACGCCCTGGAACTGGTGCAGGAGGCGTGCAGCGATCTGGGGTCCCGCCTGTTCCAGCGGGTGCGAGACCGCCTCGGCCTGGCCTACTACGTCGGCGCCCAGCACTTCCCCGGCCTGGCGCCCGGCTACTTTGCCTTTTACGCGGGCACCGCGCCGGAACACGCCGCTCAGGTGGAAGCCGAGCTTTTTGCGGAAGCCGCCGCCCTGCGCGACGCGGGACTCACCGCGGAAGAGTTAAAGCGCGCCCGGGCCAAAATCATGGGCCAACGGAAAATCGCCCGGCAGGACCTCGGCAACCTGGCCATGACCCAGGCCCTGGACGAGTTGTACGGCCTGGGCTACGCCAACACCGATGCCGAAGACGCCCGCTTCGAGGCGGTGACCGTCGAGCAAACGCAGGCCGTGGCCGCGAAGTACCTCCGCCCCGAAGCCGCGGTGGTGACCGTGGTGAGCCCGGCGGTGGGAAAAAACCGGGCGGCGCCAACGGGCGATTGATTCGTGGAAGGGCGCGCCCCTGCGGACCGCATTACTCAGCCCGGCGGCGGCGGAGGAGGAGGCTGTCGGGACAACTCGCCTTCCAGCAGTTCAATCACGTCGCGGAACCTGGCCGCATTGGCTTCGTTGGCCTCGACCAGCTCCCGGTGAGCCGTCAGGCACAGCCAGGTGTTTTCGGCTTTGGTGCCCGATTTCAGCGCCAGTTCGGTGAATTCCACCCCGCCGGGATGTCGCCGGGCCAAATCAAACAGGGGCAGGATTCCCAAGGAATCCAGTTGATGTCGCACCAGATCGCCCACCTCCAAGAGGCCCACTCGGCCGGGCGGTGTGGCCCGCGCGGCAGCCTTGGACAGGAAAATCAGCACCCCGGCGAAGGTGCTGTCCACCGCGGGGCACTCCGCCAGGTCCACCAGCACATGGGTGTGGCCCACCCGGATCAGCCGCTCGCCGGCCGACCGCAAATTACCCGACAGGTCCAGCGTGGGTTTGCCTCGCACCCGGAAGCACACCAGGCCGGGCGCCGTGGCCAGGGAAAGTTGGGAAGCGGTGTCCGTCATGTCGCGGAGGCGATGCCACCAACCAAGGTGCGAGTCCCGACCCGTCAGGTCAAGGCCCGCGCGCGGCTCAGAAAAACGGATTGTGCGCCCGCTCTTCGGCCACGGTGGTCAGCGGCCCGTGTCCGGGACAAATCAGGGTTTCCGGAGGCAGGGAGAGAATTTGCCGACGAATGACCTCCCGCGCCGCGGCGGCCTCGCCGGCCACCCGCCCCATCGAGCCGGCAAAGATCGCGTCGCCCACGACCGCCACGTGTGGCGCGTCCTCGGGCCAGTTGCCGATGAGGTACGTCACCCCGTCCTCGGCGTGTCCCGGGGTTTCCCGGTAGGTGATGCGCAGGCTGCCCAGGGGGATGAATTCATTCGGGCGCAGGCGCTGGTCCACCGGGGCGGTCTTCGCGCCGCAGCGCAACCGCAATTGGGGAAAGCGCCGGCGCAGCGCCTCCGCCGCGGCCACGTGGTCCGCGTGTCCGTGCGTGATGAACAGGTGGCGCAACCGGAGATTTTCCCGCTCGATCAGGGCACAGATCGGCCCGGCGTCGAACCCGGTGTCAAACAGCGCCGCGTCCCGCGTGACTTCGTCCCAGACGAGGTAACAGTTCACGCTGAATCCCTGGCCCCGGGAAGTGATCAGGCGCAACTCGCGCCATTGGCCGAGGTCCACCGGCGCGGGATGCCAGCCGGCCGCCAGTCCGGCCAGTTTGCCCGCGTGCAGGCCGAGCTGTTGCGCCAGCGGCTCCCACCGGACCGGCTCGGGGACGACGCCCGTTTGCTCCAGCGTGGCCAGAGCGGCTGGGTCCAATCCCGCCGCGTGCGCCACCGTTTCCAGCGACAGCCCGGCGTGCTGGCGGGCCTTGGCCAGCACGTCGCCCACGTGATCTTCCAGGTTCACGACGCGAGCTTACCGGTCAGCGCCCCTGTCGCAAGCCGGTCGGACGAAAGAAAAATCCCGTTGCGTCCGCGCCGGGCGGCGGGTTCAACGAACGCATGACCGCGCCGCCCGCCGAATGGGCTCTCCGGCGTTTGCACCTGGCCCGACCCGATCTGGAGAACCTGCCCGACGTGAGGTTGCCGCCCGGCTGGCGCCTCCGGAACTTCCAGCCCGGAGACAAACCCATCTGGGTGAGCGTGGTGTCGGAGGCGGACCCGCTGTTGCGGGTGGATCGGCGGACTTTTCAGCGGGCGTTCGGCGCGGCGCCCGGCGAGTGGGCGCGGCGACTGCTGTTTCTGGAAACCCGGGACGGCGAGACGGTGGGAGCCGTGGCCGCCTGGTTCGGATCGGACGGACGGGGCCGGGTCCACTGGCTGGCGGTGCGTCCGGCCTGGCAGGGGCGCGGCGGCGGGCGGGGATTGCTGGTGGCCTGCCTGCACCGGCTGCGCGAGTTGGGGCATGAACGGGCCTTCTTGATCACCGAAGCCGGCCGGCTGCGCGCGCTGCGGCTTTACTGGCGGCTGGGCTTTCGCCCGGAACTCCGTTCACCCTCCGAGCAGGAAACCTGGGAAGCGGTGCGAAAGGCGTGTCGGCTGGTCGAACAGGCGGGGTAAAAGAGGGGCATTTCGACACCGGGCCCGGTCGCCGGACGCATCTCACTTTTCTGTTCACCCTGCATGACGAACGCTCCCCTTGCTGAGCGGGTCGGCTTGTGCGAGGGTCGGCATGTTATGAAAGCGCGCGGACTGGGTCTGCTGTGGCCGATGGGGTTGTGTATCATGGTGGCCCCGCTGGCAGAAGCCCAGCCCCTGACGCCGCGCCAGCCCCCGCGCCGGCTGCACACCAACTCCCCGCCGCCCCGGACCACCGCCCCGGCCGCGCTGCCCCCCGGTCCTGTGTTCACCCTGCCCCCCCGCCTGCCCGGGCCGGCGCGGACCCACACCACCCGCCCGCCGCCGGATCCGGAGGCGGTTCAACGGCGCGTGGTCGAGTTTCTGCGGACGCGCGCCGCCAGCGGAGTGCCCGAAGCCCAATACGAGCTGGGGCTGCGTTTCCTCCGGGGGCAGGGCGGGGCCACCAACCTGGCCGAGGCGCGTCACTGGTTCCGGCAGGCCGCCGCCCAGGGCCATCCCGGCGCGCGGAAACGGCTGGTCGAATTGGGCCCGGAACCGGAAGCAACTCCCGAATCCGAAACCGATACTCCTTCCCCGCCGCCGGATTCCCCGCCCGCCGAGGCCGCGTCCGAAACGTCGGTCCCGAGACCGCCGGAGATTCCCGAGCCCCTGGTTCCCGAGCAACCAGCAGCTCCTCAGGGACCATAACCCGCGGAAGGGGGGCTTACCGGTCGCTCGCGGCGGGGCGGGCGGTAAGAGAAGGGCGCGCGTGGCGTTGCCCCTCGGTTCCCCTTGCCGAGGAGCGGGCTCAACCATGACGCGACCGGGGTCCGCCGGCTGGTTTGTTGCCGACGCCGGTTGGCGCTGTATTACCCTCGCGCCATGACGAATGAGTTCAGCATCCGCTCGCTCGGTCCTTGTTCCCATCCTTCCCCGCTCCTGAATTACCGCGACTGCGCGGGGCAATGCATCCGGTTTGTGGAAGACGACGAACGCATCCTGGTGGACGACACCTGGGGCGCGGAACAATCGGCCGGGGCCGGCGGCCGGGACCTGCCGGCGCTGGAACTGGCCGGCCCGCGCCGACGGTTGTTCTTCGAGCCGGGGCGCGTGCGTTTGGGGATCGTGACCTGCGGCGGTCTGTGCCCGGGGCTGAACAACGTGATCCGCAGCGTGGTGATGTCCGCCGAGTTTCACTACCGGGCGGAGAAAATTTACGGCTTTCGTTACGGCTACGCGGGACTGGTTCAGCCCGAGAGCCGCCTGGAACTGGATTCGGAACTGGTGTCCAACATCCATCGGCTGGGCGGGAGCATCCTTTCCTCCTCCCGCGGTCCGCAGGACCCGCGGCGGATGGTGGACACACTGCAGGCGCTGGGCCTGCACATCCTCTTCGTCGTGGGCGGGGACGGCACCATGCGCGGCGCGCTGGCCATCGCGGAGGAGGTGCGGGCGCGGCGGCTGCCCCTCGCGGTGGTGGGCATCCCCAAGACAATTGACAATGACCTGCTGTACAAGGACCGCAGCTTCGGCTACGAGACCGCCTGCAGCCAGGCAATGGCGGTGATTGACGCGGCGCACGCGGAGTCCAAGGGCGCGCCCTACGGGATCGGACTGGTGAAGGTCATGGGCCGGCACTCGGGGTTCATCGCCTGCGCCGCAGCCATCGCCTCGGGGGAGGCCAATTTCGTGCTCATTCCCGAAGTGCCCTTTAAGCTGGACGGACCGGGCGGGTTTCTGGCCGCGTTGCACCGGCGGCTGGAACGGCGCCGCCACGCGGTCATCGTCGTGGCCGAGGGTGCGGGCCAGGAGTTGTTTCCGGAGGCGCCCCGGGAACGCGACGCCTCGGGCAACCTCAAGCTGCATGACGTCGGCCCCTTCCTCGCCGGACGCATCCGCGACTACTTCCGGCAGACCGGACTCGATGTGTCCCTCAAGTATTTCAACCCCAGCTATCTCATCCGCAGCGTGCCGGCCAATGCTTCGGATGCGGTCTTTTGCGCGATGCTGGGGCTCAATGCCGTGCACGCCGGCATGTGCGGCAAGACCGAGATGCTGCTCGGGATGTGGCATCACCGGCTGGTGCACCTGCCCATCGCCCGGGCCATCGCGGCGCGCCATCGCGTGGACCCCACCGGGCCGCTCTGGCTGAGCGTGCTGGGCGTAACCGGCCAGCCGCCCGTGTTTGCCTGACCGCCGCGTGACGCCACCGTGTGCGGAATGAACGAGGAACTGCTGCTCCGCGTGCACCCCGGCCCGGCGTCGCCACTGGTGGTGTACCTGCCCGGTCTGCACGGAGACTGGACGCTGGCGGGCGGATTCCGCGCCGCCCTGGCTGGACGCGCCACCTTCGCCGAGTTCACCTATCCGCGCACGGTCACCTGGACGCTGAGCGACTACGCCGCGGCCGTGGCCGGCGCGTTGCAGGCGCGGGGGGTGGAGCGCGGCTGGGTGCTGGCGGAGTCGTTCGGCTCGCAGATTGCCTGGGCCTTGCTGGCGGCGCCCGAACTCCCGTTTCGCGCGCAGGGGCTGGTGCTCGCCGGGGGATTTGTCCGGTACGGCCGGCGCGGGCTGGTCCGCTGGGGAGAACGCGCGTTGCGGCGTGTTTCCGCCGACTCGTTGCGGCGTCCGTTGCGGGCCTACGTGTGGTTTGTGCGTTGGTGGCGCGGCCGGCACGGGTACGACGCGGGGGCCGATCTGGCGGAGTTTGTTGCCCGACGAACGGAGGCGGACAAGCGGGCGGCCGCGCACCGGCTGCGGCTGCTGGCGGAGGCCGACTGGCGGTCCGTGGCGGCGCGATGCGCCCTGCCGGTGTTCCAACTGGCGGGCGCCCTGGACCCCTTGGTGCCCTGGCGACCGGTGCGACGCTGGCTGGCGCGCGAGTGTCCCGGCTTTCGCGGGTCCCGGGTGGTGTGGACCTCAGACCACAACGTGCTGGGCTGCGCGCCGCGCGCGGCCGCCGCGCAGATTCTGGCCTGGATTGAGGCTGCGGGCGCGACGCCCGGCGCCGGTTCCGGCGACGTGTCGGGTGGTCAAACCGCTTTCCCCGTCCCTTGAAAACGGGCAGGCTCCCGGCGCATGAAGGTGTTGGTCGTGCTGGCTCATCCGGCTCCGGGCAGTTTCAACCATGCCATCGCCCGCACGGCGGTGGAGACGCTCCGCGCCCTCGGGCACGCGGTGTGGTTCCATGATTTGCAGGCCGAGGGCTTCGACCCCGTGTACACCGCCGCCGAACTGGCCCGGGATCCCGTTCTACCCCCGCAGGTCGCGCAACACGTCGAGGAGGTCTGCGCCGCGGACGCGCTGGTCGTTGTGCATCCCAACTACTGGAGCCGACCGCCGGCCCTGTTGTGCGGCTGGGTGGACCGGGTGCTGCGTCCGGGACGCGCGTACCAGTTTGTTCCGGACGGGCAGGGCGGCGCGCGTCCAGTGGGATTGTTGCGCGCCCGGGTGGCGCTGGTCTTCAACACCGCCAACACGCCGCAGGAAAAAGAAGAGGCCCTGTTTGGCGACCCGCTGGAGGTGCACTGGCGCAAGGTGGTCTTCGGCCTGTGCGGCGTGCCCACGGTGTACCGCCGCAACTTCAGCCCGGTGATCACCAGCACGCCGGAACAACGACGCGCGTGGCTCGAGGAAGTGGCGACCGCCGTGCGTGCGCACTGCGGTGCGACGGCCCCGACCGGGTAGGGCGCGTTCTTCGAGCGCGCCGTCAACCTGCCCGTGGCGGGCTGGGACAGCCCGCCCTGCCGGAAACGTATTGTTCAGCGGCAGGGGGCGCTCTCCGAGCGCTGTTGGCCCCCCGCGCTCCCGCTGCCCAAGGCGTCGCTGCGCGCCCTGGTAAACCCCGTTGGAAACGCCTTCCGGCATGACCGGCGCAGCGTGAAGACTCTTGCCTTGGGGCGCGGCTCCAACCACTATGCGCCGGAAATGAACTCGAAGGCGCCCGTTGTGATTCTGGTCGTACTGTGCCTGGGGTTGCTGGCGGCCCTGGTGGTCCGTCACAACAAGGCTGCCAACGAAAAGCGCACCGATCTCCAGCGTATTCAGCAGTTGTCCAATGAGTGGGCCACCGCCCGCGCCAAACTTGACGACCTCGAAGCGGTCAACGCCTCGCTGCGCTCGGACCGCGACAGTGCCCGCGCCAACCTGGACCGCACCGCCGCCCAACTGGCCCAGTTGCGCGAAACCCTGGCCGAGACCGAACGCCGCGTCCAGGAAGCCGCCAAGGTTCTCGAAGAAAAAACCGCCGCCCTGGCCCGGCTGGAAATCCGCGCCCGCGAGCTGGAAAGCGAAAATTCCGGGCTGGAAAAACAGGCCGTCGAAATGCGCCAGACCATCAGCGCGCTTGAGACCCAGATTGCCGACACCCGCCGCCGCCTGGCCAACGCCGAGGGCGACCGGGATTACCTCCTCGGTGAACTCCTCCGCTTGCAACGGGAGAAATCCTCCCTCGAACGCCGGCTCAGCGACATCACCTCCCTGCGGGAACAGATTGCCCGCATCCGTGCGGAGCTCACCGAGAGCCGCCGTCTGGATGACCTGCGCCGTCAGCTCTACGGCCCCGAGCCCCTCAAGGGGGGCGAACTTCTCCAGCGCGGCGTGCGGCGCGAGCTCCCGCCGGGCAAGCGGCCGGACCTGGACGTGGAAATCCGCCGCGACGGCGCCCCCACCATTGTCACGCCGCCGCCCAACCCCTGAGCGTCCCGCCGCCGCCCGCAACGCCGGAGCCGGCGCGCCGCCGGTGCCGGAATCGTCGCGGCCGTTCCTGCCGCTTCTCCGCTAATCATGGCCAACACCATCCTCGTGGGCGCCCAGTGGGGCGACGAAGGCAAGGGCAAGATTATTGACGTCCTGGCCGAACGCTCGGACTACGTGGTGCGCACCGCCGGCGGCAACAACGCCGGTCACACCGTGTTCATCGGCGACCAGAAGTTCGTCCTGCACCTGGTACCCTCCGGCATCCTCTGGCCCGGCAAGAAATGCGTCATCGGCAACGGCGTGGTGATTGACCCCGTGAGCCTGGTCGAGGAAATCGAGGGCCTCAAACGCCTGGGCGTGGCCGTGGACGGGCAACTGTTCATCAGCGAGACCGCCCACGTGGTTTTTCCCTATCACCGCCTGCTGGACGAACAGCGCGAGTTGCGCAAGGGCCGCGGCAGGCTCGGCACCACCAAGCGCGGCATCGGCCCGGCCTACGGCGACAAGGCGGCGCGCGTGGGGCTGCGCATGGTGGACCTGATCCAGCCGGAGCGCTTTGCCCGGGCCCTGCGCCAACGGATCCGTGAAAACAACGAGGTGCTCCGGGCCCTCGGCGCCCGGCCCCTCTCCTACCCGCGCGTGCACGCGGCCTACCGCGCGGCGGGAGACTATCTGCGCCCCTACGTCACCGCCACAGTGGTGTTGTTGCACGAGGCGGTCCGCCGCGGCGCGCCCATCCTCTTTGAGGGCGCCCAGGGCACCTTCCTGGACATAGACCATGGCACCTACCCGTACGTGACCTCGTCGAACACCACCGCCGGGGGCGCGTGCACCGGCTCCGGCGTGCCGCCCAACCAGATTGACTGCGTGTACGGCGTGATGAAAGCCTACACCACCCGCGTGGGCGAGGGACCGTTGCCCACGGAGAACGCCGAAATCGCCGACCTCCTCCACGGCATGGGCCGGGAATTTGGCGCCACCACCGGGCGTCCCCGCCGTTGCGGCTGGGCCGACACCGTTGTCACCCGGCACGCGGCGATGGTCAACGGGATTGACCGGCTGGCCATCACCAACGTGGACGGTCTGGACACGCTCGAGACCATCAAGGTCTGCATCGGCTACCGGCACGGCGACCGCCGGTACGATTACGTGCCCGCGGACCTCGAAGTGCTGGCCGCCTGCCAGCCGGTTTACGCGGAGTTTCCCGGCTGGCGAACCCCCACCAGCGGCATTCGCGAGTGGCGCAAACTGCCGGCCCGCTGTCGCGCCTACCTCAAGGCTCTGGCCGAACTCACCGGCGCCCGCCTGAGCATCGTGTCGGTGGGGCCGGCGCGGGAGCAGACCATTTTCCTCTGAGCCGGGTCCACGGGTCCCGCCTTGCATGAGCCCCGTCGCCGCCCATCTCAGCCCGCAGGCCCTGGCCAACCTGCCCACCCACGTGGCCATCATCATGGACGGCAACGGGCGCTGGGCCAAGCAGCGCCAGTTGCCGCGTGTCGAGGGCCACCGCGTCGGCGCCGAATCTGTCCGCGCCGTGGTGCGCGCCGCCGGCGAGCTGGGCATCAAGTACCTCACCCTCTACGCCTTCTCCACCGAGAACTGGAACCGGCCCAAGGAGGAGGTGGACACGCTGATGAAATACCTGGCGCGCTACCTCCGCACCGAACTGGCCGAACTGCAGCGCAACAACGTCCGCCTGGAGGTCATCGGCCAGATTTACCGCCTGCCCGAGTTTGTCCAGGAACAGCTCGAGCGCACCCGCGCCGCGCTGGCCAAAAACAACGGCCTGACCCTCATCCTCGCCCTGAGCTACAGCGGGCGGGCGGAAATTGTCGAGGCCGTCCGCGCCATCGCTCACAAGGTCAAAACCGGCGTGATCGAACCGGAGGAAATCACCGAGCAGGTCGTGGCGCAGCATCTGTACACCCGCAACTGGCCCGACCCCGACCTGCTCATCCGCACCAGCGGCGAGCTGCGCGTGAGCAACTTTCTGCTCTGGCAGATTTCCTACGCCGAGTTCGTGGTCACCCCCACGCTCTGGCCGGACTTCCGCAAACCCCAGTTCTACGAGGCCCTCGAGGAATACACCCGCCGTCACCGTCGGTTCGGCGCGCTGTGAAGTGAGCGCGGTCGTCCGGTGACGGGAGGTGGCCGCTCCGGAGTCGGGTTGATTCGGCGCCGGAGGGGGGAAAACCCGGCCGCGCCCGGCGCGCCCCCGGTCCGACGTGGGTTTCCGTTCAGCACCATCGGGCCGGGCGGCTGTCCAGTTGGAAGAGCTGACCGGACACGTTTTCCATGCCGACCAGGAAAACCACGAACCGGGCTACCTCGGGGATCACATTGAACCGGTTCAAGAGATTGGCCGCCTGCAGGCGTTGCCGGGCTTCCGGCGACAACCCGGCGGTAAGGCGCGTCGGCAACACGCCCGGCAACACCGCGTTCACCCGCACGTTCCGCCCGGCCAGTTCCGCCGCCAACGCCTGGGTCAGGCCGATCAAACCCGCCTTGGCCGCCGCGTAGGCTGCCTGACCCCGCCCGCCCGACCGTCCGGCGTAACTGCCGATGTTCACGATGTGCCCGCGGCCGCTGGCGCTCAACGGACCGGCGGCGGCGCGCGCGCAGCGCATGGCGCCGGTCAGGTTCACCGCCACCACCCGGTCCCAGTCAGCCTCGGTTAGGTGTGACAGCAGGGCGTCCGCCGTCACCCCCGCGTTGTTGATCAGGGCGTCCAGCCGCCCCCACCACGCGAGGACGTCGGCCACTGCGCGCTCCGCCTCTCCCGGGCGGGTCACATCCAGCGCCACCGGCCGAAGGCGCTCGCCCGCCGGTTCCGGGACCTGGACATGGTAGCCCATCGCCACGCGCCAACCGGCCTCGGCAAACGCCTCCGCCAGGCCCCGCCCCAGTCCGCCGGCCGCCCCCGTGATCAACACCACCGGCCCGGGTGACGTCCCGCTCATGACTCCGCCACTCCCGGTGGACGCACCGCCCAAGCGCCCCCGATCAGGCTCGCCGCCACCTCGCCCCGATGCTGCGTCACCCCCGCGGCCACGGCCTCCGCCGCGCCCGTGAACGGGAGGGCGATCAGGTCCGCCCACGCGCCAGGGCGCAGTTCGCCGGCCCGCCCCGTCAGACCCAGCGCGCGCGCGGCTTGAACGGTGACCAGACGTACCGCCGTTTCCGGGGTGGCGCCCGGTTGGCGGCAGAGGAACTCCCGCATCTCCGCGAACAAGTCCAGCACCGGCTCCTGCCGGCGGAGCACGGTCACCAGGCTGTCCGTGCCCAGACACACATTCACACCGGCGCGCACCAGGCCGGGCCACGGAAACGGACGATGCCCGAAGTACGCGTGACTCCGCGGGCAATGCACCACGGACACACCGTGCCGCGCCAGCAGCGCGGCGTCGCCAGCGGCCAGGTAGTTGGCGTGCACCGCCAGCAGGTCCGGACCGAGCAGGCCGTGTCGAGCCAGGTGTTGAACCGGCGACCCGTCGCCGCAGTCGCGGTTGTCTCGCCCGTTGCGGGCGAGCCAGTCGAACATCGCCCCACGCCGGTGCTGAAACATCTCGAATTCCTCCGCCGACTCCGCCACATGCGTGCTGAGCAGCCAGCCACGCGCGCGGGCCACCGCCGCGCTCTGCCGCAGCAACTCCGGCACGGTCGAGTAGGGCGCGTGCGGGGACAATCCCACCCGACACCGGCCCGCGGGCAGGGTTTCCGCCCGGGCCACGGTTTCGGCCACGAGACGCGCCGGATCGCGCCGGCTTTTCACGCCGGTCATCTCCAGCAGCGAGATCACGCGCAGGGGCGTGGCCGACCAGACCCCGGGCAGCAATTCCGGCACGGCCTCGATGTCCACCACCGTGGTCACTCCGCGGCGGACCAGCATTTCCGCGCCCTCCCGCCAGGACGCCCGGTAGTCCGCCAGCGTCCATTGTCCCTTCAGGGCGGTGATGGATTTGATCCAGTCGGTAAAGCTGCCGGCGGGCGCCAGCAGTCCCGCCATGTGGGTGTAGTCGAGATGGCAGTGGGCATTGATCAATCCGGGCAGCACGAGGGCGTCCCCCAGGTCCACGCGCCGGGTGTGCGCCGGCGGGGACACGTCCGCCCGCCGGCCCAGGGCAACGATGCGGCCGTCGGCTGCCAGGAGCGCGCCGTTTTCGATCGGCGGTCCGCTCACCGGCCAGACCAGGCGGGCCCGGATGTACAACGAGATGCTCACGCGTGGCCGGGATTTTGGGAGGCGACAGGCGCGGCGTCAGCGGCAAAGCAAAAAAAAGCCAGCCTCCGCTGCCGAAGGCTGGCGTGACGCCGGCGGATTCGCCGCTGGCAAGAGGTCAAGGGATCACCGCCCGGTAGAAGCGCGGGCCGGCTCCCGCCGGTTCAAACACTTCCACGCCGGACTCGGTGAGCACGACCGTCTGGATCACGGTCCAGGTTTGCAGGTCACTCGAGCCCTGCACCTGGCAGCTCAGCCCCGGCGTGCCGCTGACCCGGAAGCGCACCAGCTCGCCGCCGAGCGCTGGCAGGGTCAGGAACGGCGGTTGCGCCGGCGCCAGGCTCAGGCGGGCCGGGTTGCTGGTGACGGCCCCGGCCAGGTTGCCCACCGTCACCGAATACTCGCCGACGTCCTCCGGGGTGGCGTCCAAGATTTGCAGGGTGTCGGTCCGGGTTCCGGTGAGGCGGGCGGAGTCCGTTACCGGCACGCCATCTTTCAACCACTGGTAACTCAGCGGGGGCGTGCCGGCGGCCTCGACCGTGAAGGTCGCAGCGCCTCCCGGTTGAACCGACTGCGGAGCGGGTTGGCGGGTGATCGTGGGGGGAACGGGCGGCAGCACGGTCAACCGCGCCACAGCGCTGGTAACGCTGCCCACCGCATTGGCCACGCGCACCGCGTAGTCGGCGATGTCGCTCGGGCGCGCTCCGCGCAGGGTGAGCGCGGGGGATGTGGCGCCCTGGATGCGTCCCGAATTGATCAGGGGGGCGCCGTTGCGCAGCCACTGGTAGCTCAGCGGTTCGGTGCCCGCCGCCACGACGCTGAATTGCGCGTCGGCGCCGGCCTCCACGGTCAGGTCGCGAGGCGCTTCCACAATGCTCGGCGCCAGCCGGGTGTCCACGGTCAGTTGGGCGCTCTGACTGGTGACGGAACCGGCACGGTTGGAAACCACCACGCGATACGCCCCGGCGTCCTCGCCCGTAAGGTCGCGCAGCTCCAGTTCGGCCGTGGCGCTGCCGCTGATCCGGTCGCTGTCGCTCAGGGCGGTGTCATCCTTGAACCACTGGTAGCTCAAGGGTTCGGTGCCGGTGGCGCTGACGCGGAAAGTCACAGATTCGCCGATCCGACGGTTCAAGGACTCGGGCTGTTGGGTAATCACCGGAGGAGTGCTGAGGTCCAGCGTCAACGTGACCGGTTCGCTCAACACGCTGCCGGCCGGGCCCAACACCCGCACCTGGTAGACGCCGGTTTCGGCGGCCGAAACCCCGTCAATGCTCAGGCGGGCGGTGGCCGTACCGGTGTAGGGGCCGGAGTCGGACAGGAGCGCCCCGTTGCGCAGCCACTGATAACTCAGCGGCCCGGTCCCTTCCGCCTCGACCTCGAAGTCCGCGTTTTCGCCCGGGCGCACCTCGACCGCCTGGGGCGGCCGGGTAATCACGGGCAGGGTTTCCACGATGAGGGTGTACGTTTGCGTGCTCGAGGTCGGGCCGCTCCGGGCTTCCAGGCGCACCGGATGCGCGCCGCGAGCGTCGGCGGGAGGCGTGCCGCGCAGCATGCGTCCCTGCTGGAAAATCCGCCGGATCAATCCAAGGTTGCTGTCGGCAAAGATCAGCTCGCCGAGGGCGGTCAGCTTGACGTCGGTAGGCCCGGCCAATTCGGCCACCAGCGGAGAGCCGCCGTCTCCGGAGTGGCCGCCGAAATCGGGGTTGGCCACGGGGCCGCCGGCCACCGTCTCGATCCGGCCATCGGGACGAATCCGACGAATGCGGTGATTGAGAGAGTCTCCCACGTAGAGGGCCCCATCCGGCGCCACCACCACCCCCCGGGGATAGTGAAGCCGGGCTTGCAGCGCCGGCCCGCCATCGCCCTCATATCCCGGCACGCCCGTGCCGGCCACGGTGGTGATGATGCCGTCCGGCGCGATACGCCGGACGCGATGGTTGAACGTGTCCGCGAAGAACAGGTGGCCGTCTTCATCCACCGTCAGCCCGTCCGGCGCCCAGATGCGCGCGTTGACGGCGGGCCCGCCGTCGCCGCTGAACCCGGCCTGGCCGAGGCCGGCCACAGTGGTGATGATCCCGTCGAGGGCCACGCGGCGGATGCGGTTGATGCCCTGCTCGACGATGTACAGATGGCCCGCCGAGTCAAAGGCCAACCCCCGCGGCCCGAACAATCGCGCCTGCGTAGCCGGGCCACCGTCGCCCGAGCCTTCGCCCACCCCGCCGCCGGCAAAGGTAGTGATGATGCCGGTGGGGCTCAATCTCCGCACCCGGTTGTTGCGGGAATCGGAGATGTACAGGTTGCCCGCCGCATCCAGGACCAGACCGGTGGGACTGTTGAGTTGGGCCGACGTACCCGGTCCGCCATCGCCGCTGAACCCGGCGACCCCGGTTCCGGCCAGCACGGTCAATGTCTGGTCCGGATTCAAGCGAAGCACGCGATGGGCTTCGGTCTCGGCGATGTACACCTCTCCCTCCGGCCCGGGAAGAATTCCCTGCGGATTGAGCAGAAGCGCGCGGGTGGCAAGTTGGCCGTGCACGGCGGGCGGCCAGGCACCGCCGCCGGCCAAGGTGCTCACCAGGCCCGAAGCATTGACCCGGCTGACCCGACGATTGGGGCCCTCCAAGACGGTCACCGGACCGGCGTTGACCCCGGCCGCGAGGCCCCGGGCCGCCACCGCGCCGCCGCCTCCCGTGCCCGGCACGGTGCGGATGATGCCGTCGGCGGTGGCGATGTAGCGGATGCGGTTGTCGAAAGAGTCCACCATCCACACGGCTTCCGCGGTGGCGACGACCGACACCGGCAGAAACAAGCGCGCAGCCAGAGCCGATCCGCCATCGCCCGTCATGCCCGGCTCGCCGAGCCCGGCCACGGTCTGAAGGTTGCCCTCCGCATCCACCCGGCGAAGCCGCGAGTTGGCCGAATCCGCAATCAGGAGCGTGCCGTCCGGAAGCAGGCACAGGCTGCGGGGACTCCGCAACCTGGCCTCGCGCGCCGGTCCGCCATCACCGCTGTAACCGGCCTCGCCCGTGCCGGCGACAGTGGAAATGATGCCCGCCTGATCAATGACCCGGATGCGGTGGTTGAAGGTATCCGCCACGTACAAGCGACCGTCCGGCCCCCAAGCCAGCGACTCGGGATAGTTCAGCCGCGCTGCCAGGGCCGGGCCGCCGTCTCCGGCAAACCCGGCCTCGCCGTCGCCGGCAACGGTCAGGATGTGGCCCGCGGGATTGATCCGGCGGATTCGGTTGTTAAGCTGGTCGGCCACGTACACGTTGCCCTGAGGGTCCACCGCCACGCCCGCGGGGCCGAAGAGATGGGCGCGGGTCGCCAACCCGCCGTCGCCTGAAAAGCCGGGCACGCCGATTCCTGCCACGACGGTCAAGGTCCCATTGGTGTCCAGTTTCCACACGCAATGAGCGGAGGAATCGGAGAAGTAAAGATTCCCCGCCGCATCGTAGGCGCCCAGCGTGGGAAAACCCAATTGCGCCTGAAGCGGGTCGCTCGGACCCCGATCAGTCGTGCCGGCGATGGTGTAAATCCTGGGCGCGTTGGCTTCCTCCAGTGTCAACCAATCGGGCGCCTCGAGCGCTTGATATTCGGTCGGCCCGCCGGAAGGTGAAGGCGCCAGCAGGAGATACTCGTATAGCTGGCCGGCGAGGGTGTGAGTGACCGGCTTGGAAACCCAAACCGGCGCTTGAGCGGATGCCCCTGGGGAACCCGTGAGCAGAAGGATGCAGGTGCAGAACCCTGTGAACCCCGTTGCGTGCAATTGCTTCATCGTGCGCGGATTATTGTGGACAGGATTGGCCTGTCAAATGGTTACAATGCGCCGGGAACCGGGCAAACGAAGGGCTCGTTCGGGCTGCCCGACTTGGAAGTTTTCCGCACGCCCGTCTGCTTTCCCGGGCATGGCAATTTGCCTGGGCCTGCGAAGGCGGAAGAACAACGTTTGATCCGCAGGCTGACGGCTCGGCCGAACCCATGTCACAACGCGGCCTGCCGAGCAAATCCCGCGCCGGAGTCCGCCGGCCGGCCATTTCGCGGGTGACAACCGGGAAAAATCAGCGCAGCCGTTCGGCCAGGGCCTCTCCGAGGGCGACCGCCTCCCTCAAGTCGCCCCGTATCTCGGCCCGCCGGGCCGGGCCGCCGCGAAAGGACACAGCCCGCAACCACAGGCGTCCGTCCAAAACCTGGGCGCACGCGGCCACGGGACTTTGGCAACCGCCGCCCAGGGCGCGCAGAAAGGCGCGCTCGGCCGTGACACACTGGAAGGTCTCGTAGTGATTCAGCCGGGTGCAGATCGTTTGGAGGCGCTCGTCGCCGGCGCGGATTTCGATCCCAATGGCGGCCTGTCCCACACACGGGAGCAATTCCTCCAGACTCAGGCGCACGCCCAGCAATCCCTCCGGCACGGCCGGCGGGGCGGAAATACTGGCGGCGTCCAGCACCGGGCAGGTCAGCGCGCCGTCTTCGGCCAGGCGGATTCCCAGGCGTTCCAAACCGGCGGCGGCCAGCACGGTGGCGTCGTACTCCGCTCGATCGGCCACTTTTTGCAGGCGGGTGCCCACGTTGCCGCGAATCTCCACCACCCGCAGGTCCGGGCGTTGCGCCAGAATTTGCTCGCGACGCCGCGTGCTGCTGGTGGCAATGACCGCTCCGGCGGGCAGATCACGCAGCCGGAGCTGCGGCGGGAAGCCCCGGCGCGGCGCCGAAGACGGTTCCCAATCCGTTTCTCGGGCTCCGGCCACCACGTGCTGCTGCCGCGCCAGGGCTTCGCTGCGGTACACCAGCACATCCCGCGGATCAGCGCGCTTGAGCACGGCGCCCAGAGCCAGCCCCGCCGGCAGCTCGGTGGGCAGGTCCTTGAGACTGTGCACCGCCAGGTCTGCCTGACCGCGCAGCAGGGCCGCCTCCAGTTCCTTGGTAAACAGTCCCTTGGGCACCCCCTCGCCGGGGCGAGCCAGCGCGGCCGTTTGCAGTTTGTCTCCGGTGGTCTTGATGATTTTGAGCTCGAAGCGCAGCCGGGGAAACGCGACCCGGCAGGCGGCGGTCACCAGCTCCGCCTGGGCCAGGGCCAGGGGACTGCCGCGGGTGGCAAGGCGGATGGGACGTTCAGCCGGCACCGGGGGAGGAAGCGGCGGGTTGACTCTCGCCCGCGGGCACGGTCATCGCCTCCGAGCCGGGAGGCAAACCGCAGCCCTCCAACAATCCGCGTGCCCGCTCGCGGATGATGGCCTCGCAGCGCGCCAGCTCTTCCTGACGCTGGCGCAGGGCTTCCGCCGCGATGGTTTGGAGATCGTCAATGTCGTACAAAAACACCCCCTCCAGCAGGTTGACGGACGGATCAATGTCCCGCGGCACGGCCAGGTCAATCAGGAGCAACGACCGCCCCCGTCGCCGACCCAGCAGCGGCTCCAGTCCCGCCCGGTCCAGCACGTAGCCCGGCGCGGATGTGCTGCAGATGAGGATGTCCACGCGGGCCAACTGGTCGGACCAGCTCTCAAACGGCACAGCCAGCCCGCCCAGTTCCGCGGCCAGCGCCGCGGCGCGCTCCGGCGAACGGTTGGTGACCAGGAGCTCGCGCGCGCCGCGCGAACACAGGGCCCGGGCCGCCTTCTCGCCGGTGTCGCCCGCGCCCAGGATCATCACCGTGCACCGGGCCAGGGTGTCGAAGATGCGTTCGGCCAGGTCCACGGCCACCGAGGCCACGGACACGCTGCCGCGCTGGATGTTGGTCTCGGTGCGCACCTGCTTGGCCACGCTGAAGGCGCGCTGAAAGGCGCGGTTGAGTCGGCGTCCCGTGGCCCGCGCCTTCAGGGCCAGGTCGTACGCCTTTTTGGCCTGGCCGGCGATTTCCGTCTCCCCCAACACCATCGAGTCCAGGCCGCAGACCACCCGGAACAGATGCTCCAAGCTGTCCGGCTCGGACAAGGCATAGAAATGGACACTTTCCGATCCGGCGCCGCCGCGCGCCTGGAGCAGGAACTTTTTCAGTTCGGCCAGCGTCGCGCCCGCGTCGCGGTCCGTGGCGGCATACAGCTCGACGCGGTTGCACGTGGACAGGATCACCGCCTCGGCGACCAGGCCGGAGGCGCGCAACCGCTCCAGCGCGGCGGGGATGTCCGGCTCGGCAAAAGCGAACCGTTCCCGGACCTCCACCGGGGCCGTGCGATGATTCAGACCAACCACGACCACCGACATGGCTCAGGGATGATGGATTTCCGACAGCATGTTGAAGCCCCAGAACGTCAGCATGACAAACGCAAAGGCGCCCATCGCCGCCCAGGCCAGACGGCGCCCGCCCTGATGAAACCAGCCCCGGGCCACCAGCAACAGCAGGTACATCCCCCACACCGCCAGGGACCAGATGATCTTCGCGTCGGCCTTCAAATACACGCCCTGTTCCTGCTTGAGCCAGCCGCTGCCCAGCACCAGCCCCAGCGTAAGGAAGCCGAACCCGACCTGCAGCAACCGGGTCATCACGACTTCCAGGCGTTGGAGCGAGGGCAGGAAGGCCTGCGCCGCGCGCGCCTTGTCGAACTTCAGGTCGCGCTCCTGTTTCACGAACACCAACGCGGCCACCCCGGCCATACCAAATGCCCCATAGGCCAGCAGGGTGAACGAGGCGTGCAAACTCGAAGCCGGCGGACGGAACTCCGGTTGCGGCCCGTGCCGGTCCAGCTCCGGCATCAACGCAAAAACCCCCAACCCCAGCAACAGCGGCGCAGCGAACGCTCCCAGGAAGCGCAGCCGTCGGATCAACCCCATTACCAGATAACTCGCCACCACCACCCAGCCCACAAACGTCGTCGCCTCGTACAGGTTGGTGACCGGGCAGCGCTGGAAGGAAAACCCGCGCTTGATCATCGCCAGCGTGTGCAATCCCGCCGCCGCCAGCAGCAGGATGTAAATGACCCGGTTGTCGCGCCGAAAGCCCCGTCGCCAGAGAAACACGGCATATAGCGTGGCCACCCCGTACAACAGGACGGCGATCAGAAAATGCTGGCGATCGGTCAGCCCGAACACGGGAAGCAGCCTAACCGGAAGTCGCGCCGGAGTTCGAGTCTTTCCCCGCGTCCGGCGTCGGATATTTGCCGATGAAGGCGTCGTCCAGCCAGCAGCGGGCGGCCGGCGTCTGGCCGTTGATGGACAGGCGCAACAGGATCCCCCGCGCCCCGGGCGGCGCGGTCACTTCCGCCGTCAGTTCCTGCCAGCGGCCCGGCCGGTGGGGCACGCGCAACACCACCGGCTCGGGATAGGTGTTGTTTTGCAGGCGAAACGCCACAGCGAAGCGGTAATCCGCGGCCGCCTCGTTGTGCTTGAACCAGAGCGCCAGCCGGTAGCGGGCGCCCGGCTCGACCCGCGAAACGTGGCGGGAAAACCGGCTCCGCTGGGACCCCTCCACGCTCAAGGCCCACCGCCCCGTGCGCGCCTCGGAGCTGAGCGTGTACCGCAGGCCTGGCGAGCGCTCGGGAAACCAATGATGAATGCCCAGCGGCGCCGCCTGCCGGTAATCCAGCACCTGTTCCGATTCCGTGATGTCCACCGGCCCGGGCGTGCCCTCGAACCCCGGATTCGGCAGCAAATTGACCAACGTCGGCGCCCCGGCGCGGCGGGCCGCGACTTCGAACAATTCCCGCAGTTCGGGCGCGTTTTCCTCCGCCAGCCGGGTCTGCCACCACTCCCGGGCGGCTGCGGCGCCCAACGTTTCCCGGAGACGGTCGGCGGCCTGATAGACGGCCTGTTCCACAGCGCCCCGGACCTCCGCCGGCGGATCGCCCGACTTCAGCGCCGCGTACAGCGCCAGGGGCCGGCCGGATCGCCGGAAAAGCCGATGGGCCGCCAGCGGCGGTTGTTCCAGCGTCTGCGTGATGTAGTCGCGCATCGCCCGACCCAGCGCATGGACGCGCCGCACATCCTCGACCACCCGCCGCGCCTCCTCGGACGTGCGGGCGGGCTCTTCCAACAAGCGAAACACCGTCCAGGCCCACTGCACCGCGAGGTCCTGCAGGTGGAACTGGCTCCGGATGAGTTCAACGCGCTGGCGCTCCCGGCTGCCCGGCGGCGTGGCAGCCACCGCCGCTTCCAGTGCCCGGCGGGCTTGAGCCGCTTCCTCCGGCGCCAGCACTCGAAACTGATCAAGGCTGCCGTGGTCGCGGATCGAACTCACATCCCGGCCAAACGGGTGGGGCGCTCCCCGTTGCGCGAGCCAGCGCTCGTAGCCCGCCTCCAGCGCGGCATGGAACGCGCGCATCGCCGCCGCCGCCGGACCGTAAAAGCCCTGGTAGTACTCGTCCAACAACGCCTCCACGTCCTGACGCGGGTCCCAGAGCAACGCGGCTGTCAGGTAGGGCACCAGGTCGCCAAACGGCCACTGGGCGTGCTGTTCCATGTAGAAAACGCGCAGACGATCCGTGCCCAGGGCGTAGCGCAACCGGCGTTCCATCTGCCGCAGGTCCCACTTGGGCAGCACAAAAAAGCTGTCGTTGTGATGCACGTACAGCCCCAGATGCCGCACGCCGGTCTCCAGCCACTCGTCCACCATCCGGAACGTGTTTCCGGGCGAGGTAAGCACGGGCAGGACCTGCGGGTGCGGCCGCACGGTGCGCGGGGCGGGACGGGCCGAGGCATAGGCCAGATACACCAGCCAGCGGTTGGACAGGCCGGCAGCGGCCAGTTGCTCGGCCACCCGGTTGGTGAGCTTCACGTAGCGGTCGCCGAGTCTGGGTTGGGGAAAAGCCGCCGTGGGCGGGGCGTCCAGAGCCCGGCAGCCCTCGCACATGCAGTCCCCGCCGCCGTCATTGATGGCAAAGTTGATGCCCGGCTCGTCCGGGTGTTGGCGCAGATACTCCACCACCGCCCCGCCCATGATGCGGGCCACCTCGGGATGCGCCACGCAGGGTTGCCAGGACTTGTCGCGGCTGTCGGGCCCCGGCACGCGGCGCACGCCGTTGATGAGCGGGTAGTACTCCGGATGCGCGGCGGCGTACTGCTCCGGCGGCAACCAGCGGAAGTAGTTCTCGTTGCAGGGCAGCGTCGACCGGCGGCGGTAGAAATCCAGGTTGCCGCCCTTGGCGCCGCTGAAGACCTCCGTGCTGAAGGTGAAGCTGTAGCCATAGGGCCAGTCGCGCCACTCGACGTCGGGGATGCTCAACCGCTCCCGGCGCGGAATCACGTCGCCCAGGTCGCCGGGCGGCCCCGGCCAGTACTGGCGCACGCCCACGTAGCGCTGAAGCAGTCCCACCACGCCGTGCGCTGTGGCGCGGTCGTTTGGGCCGCGAATCACCAGGGTGTGGCGGTCCAGAGTTTTGACCAGAAACCCGCTCAGGTTGGGGAAACGATCCTCGCCGTAACGCAGTTCGGGCAGGTCCAACTCGGTCTGCAGCCCGCGGGCGGTGTCGCCCAGGTGGATGACCGCCAGTCCCGACGGCAGGCGGGCGCCTTCGGTCAGCAGCGGGATGTCGGCCCCGGTGGCCAGTTTCAGGTACGCCTGCAGGGAACGCGCGGCCGTGCGCAGCGTGCCCGAGGCGTTGGTCGGCTGCAGGATCAGACAGCGCGGTCGGCCGCGGTCCGCCACGGGGAAAAAGTCCGCCGCGCCCTGGCGGGGCGGGTCCGGATAGTTAAACGACAGGGCCGCGGGCGGCAGCGGCTCGACGGCCCGCGCCAGCGCGACCGCGATGAGCAGTCCCGCCCCCGGGCCGGCCAGCCGCCGCCCGATCCTCCGAAAACAAAAAACGCCCGCCAGGGCGGCGGGCGCGCGGGCCGAAGCTTGCGAACCGGCGAAACCGGAGCGGGACGGCGGCGGCATCAGGGCGAAGTTTCCGCGGTTGCGGGCGGCACACCGGCGGCGGTGTCCGGGCGGGGCGCTTCGGCCCGTTCCAACTCGTCCAGTTGCCGTTCCAGCCGTTGAAAGACCAGCGAGATCAGGATCACGCCCACGGCCGTGAAGAAAAGGATGGACCAGCCGGCGGCGTCGTGCACCCCGGCCACCGCCTCGATGCCCCGGGCGTTGGCGGTCAGGGACAGGTAGAGGGAACGGATCAGGTTGCCCACGATGGCCAGGGCGATGCCGCAGACCAGCAGCAAGGCCTGCAGGCTGAATCGCCGCAGGGTCAGATACCCGATGAACAGCGTGGCCATGATGGACGATTGCAGGCTGCGAATCCCGCTGCAGGCCTCGTCCACGCCCACCGTGCCGCCGGGCAGGTGGATCAGGCTGCCCACCTGCTGAGCGGGGATGCCCATCAAGTTGAGGACCTCGGTGTTGAACCAGGCCACCTTGTCCTGCAACGCGCTCACCACCGGCCCTTGAATGCCGCTGGGCACCGGCATGGCGATGAGCAAAAAGCCGAAGGCCATGCCGAAGGTCCGCAGCCCGGGCGCGCCGAAGACCATTCCCAGGTTGCCGGCCACCAGCAGCATGATGCCCAGCGCCAGGCCGGTGGTGGTCGGCGCGTTGGAGCCCATCACCGCCTGGTAAATCTGCACCAGGAACAACAAGCCGCCCCCCGCGACGAACGATGCCACCGCCCAGGGCCGCCACCGCCAGTCCACCGGCGGGCGCTTCTCCCACGCCTCCCAGAACAGGTACGCGCACAACAGCACCACCACCCACCCAAAGTTCAGGTCCGGGTTGTTGCGCCAGAACCATTGCGCCCGGCTGACGAGCCACGCGGTGGCCAGAAAGGCCGGACTGAGCAACAGCAGCGGCGTGAGACGGGCCATGCGTTCAGGATTTGCGGACGCTCCAGGCCGCCAGTTCGGCGGCGTAATCCACCGGCGTCAGCCAGGCCTGGAGAAACTCGCTCAACAGCCGGTCCGCGGCAGCCAGGTCGTTCCCGTGAATCGGCGTCGAAACGCGGATGAATTGCTTGGGTCCCAACAGGGGCCGCCGCGCCAGAAAGCCCTCCCACACCCGGCCCCAGAGATGCGGGTCCACCGCCCGGGAGAAAAACCCGCGCGACTTGCCGCGCCCCGTGCCGGTGACGGCAAAGCGCTCGCCCACGGACAGGTTGTGATCCAACCGGAAGGGCAGGGGCTGCCCGCCCACCAGTCCGCCGAAGTACACCAGCTCGCGCAGGCCGCCGGCGTGGAAAATGCGCCGCTCAAACACCATCCGCACCCCGTGCACCTCCAGTGTGACGTGATCAGGCGTGGCCGGCTCGAATTTCCATCCGCCCAGCGTCCAGCACCGGTCCGGGGTGTGCAGGAACAGGCCCGTGTCGTGGGATTTGAAGGTGTAGCGCTTGGCGGAAAAGGCCCGGACCACGGCGCGCGTGGCGGTGCTGGTGAATTCCCCGTTGAAAGTGTGATCCGCCACCAGCAGGCGCTCGGCGGTGGCGTCTATGGGCACGGCGTGAAACTCCCAGCCAGCCACGTTCGCCTGCTCGCCGAACCAGAGCAGTTGCTCGCGGGGATCGCGCGCCGAGTACCACACGCGCGGAAACAGCCACAGAGCCGCCACCGCCCCCAGCAAGATCCCCGTGCCCCAGAGCATCCGGCGGTCGGGCCGAACAGCGTCCGGAACCGGCGCGGGAGCGGTCGTTTGTGCGGTCGTCATGGCAGGGAGAGTGCCACCGCTCGCGGGCGCGGGCAACCGGACAGCGGCGGGTCGGGGGCCTCAGACCAGGTACGGTTGATATTCGGGCACCAGTTCCTTGATGCGCAGCTTGAGCTGATTGCGCTCGAGCCGGTGCACCTGGGCTTCGAGGGTCTCCAGCGCCGCCTGCACCTCGGCCAGCGGCCGGGGCCGGCTGACAAACCGCATCACCTTCGGATGGGAGGTCGGCTCGTGGTTCTCCTTGTGATGGCTCAGTTCCTCGAAGAGTTTCTCTCCGGGCCGCAGGCCGGTGAAGCGGATTTCAATGTCCTCGTCCGGCTTGAGGCCGCTCAGCTCGATGAGCTGCCGGGCCAGGTCCACGATTTTCACCGGCCGGCCCATGTCCAGGACAAAAATCTCTCCGCCCTCGCCCATGACGGCCGCTTGCAACACCAGCCCCACCGCCTCGGGGATGGTCATGAAATAGCGGGTCACCTCCGGATGCGTGACCGTGACCGGCCCGCCCTGGGCGATTTGTTTGGTGAAGATCGGCACCACGCTGCCGGAAGACCCCAGCACATTGCCAAAGCGCACGGCCATGAACCGGGTGGCATGATCGGCGGAGGCCGCCAGCGCCTGCAGGTAGATTTCCGCCAGACGCTTGGAGGCGCCCATCACGCTGGTGGGATTGATGGCCTTGTCCGTCGAGATCAGCACAAACCGCTTCACGGCATACTCGAGCGCCAGCCGGGCCAGCCGCGCCGTGGCCAGGGTGTTGTTTTTGAGCGCCTCCCCGGGCTGGTGTTCCATCAACGGCACGTGCTTGTGCGCGGCGGCGTGGAAAACCAGCTCCGGGCGGAATCGCTCGAAGATGTACCGCATCCGCCCCTCGTCCAACACGTCCCCCACCAACGGCACCGCCTGGCCGCGGTAGCCCTGCTCGCCCAGTTCCTGCTCGATCTGGAACAACTGCCCCTCGGCCTGTTCCACCAGCAGCAGCGAACGCGGATCGCGGTCCATGATCTGCCGGCACAACTCACCGCCAATGCTGCCACCCGCCCCGGTCACCATCACCACCCGGCCGCGGATTTCCTGCCGGATGCGCTCGTCCTCCAGTTCCACCGGCTCGCGCTGGAGCAGGTCCTGGATTTCCACCGGCCGCAACTGGCTCACCCGCACCTTGCCGGTGGCCAGTTGGTCCAGCGAGGGCACGGTCTCGAACTTCAGCCGCACCTCCTGCAACAGCCGCACCACCTCGCCCATGCGGCGGGCGGGCGCGCCCGGCATGGCGATGATCACCTCGTCCAGGTCCAGCTTGAAATTAGGGTCCCGCAGCCGCTCCGGACGTCCCAGCACGGGAATGCCGTGCAGATGCGACCGCCACTTCTCGGGGTCGTCATCAAAGAACGCCACCGGCACCAGCCCCAGCCCGCGCCGGGCGAGCAGTTCCTTCGCCAACGACCCGCCCACGTCCCCGGCGCCGATGATCCCCACTCGCCGGGCGCGCGAGGCGGGCCGATCCTCCGCCGCGCGCATGCGCTCCCGCAACACGCGCAGCGCCACGCGCACACCGACAACGCCGGTGGTCGAGAGCAGATAGTCAATGAGCACCACCCCGCGCGGCAGGACCAGCGCCCGGTAATTCGGATCGTCCGCCGCCGCCCAGTACAGCCCGAGCAACACCAGCGTGGAACAGCCCGTGGCCGCCACCAACCGCCACAGGTCCGGCAGGCTGAAGTAGCTCAACAAGACGTTGAGCTGCCGGAGCACCAGCAGCCACAGCAGCTTGATCGGCAACGCCACCAGCCAGCCCAGCCACAACGGTTCCCGCAGGTTGTTCGGCACGTTGAAGTCAAACCGCAGCCCGAACGCCAGGAAATGGCTGGCGATGAACACCACGCCGTAGGCCGTCAGCAGGAGCAAGGTCCGTTCCCAGCCCGCCCACGCCACCCGCCGCCGGGTCTTGGCGGAGATCACCTCGGTTCCCTTCTGCGTGTCAGCCATGAGGCTCGCTTTCTGTTCCGCGGCGCGACGGCGCGGATTCCCACGGCGCCGACCAGCTCGCCCGGTCGCGCCGGTTGACCATCGCCCGCTCGTGCGCCGCGCGGATGCGCTCGATCACAAACGCCTGCTCTTCCTCGCTGAGGGAGCTGGAACTGGGCAGGCAGATGCCCCGGCGATTCAGGTCCTCCGCCACCGCCCCGCCCACACACACGCAGCCGCGATACAACGGCTGCGTGTGCATCGGCTTCCACACCGGACGTGCCTCGATGTTTGCCGCCTCCAGTTCCCGGATCAACGCCCCGGTGCTCAGGCCAAACCGCCGCTCGTCCACCAGAAAACAGCTCAGCCAGCGGGTGTGCCGAAACTGCGGGTTGTGCGCGGCGGAGCGCGGATTTTCCCCGGCTCCGCTCCCGGCTGCCGGAGCAGGCCGCGTGGCGCAGGTCGCGGCCGGCATTTCTCCGCCGGCTGCCGGCGCCGGCGCTTCGGGCTGCGGATCGCCGCCCACGCCGTTTGACCCGCAACCTCCAACCGGCCACTCCGGCTGCGGCTCGAGGCCGGGCAGATCGGCGAACGCCCGCCGGTACCGCTCGAACACCGCCCGCCGCTGGCGCACCCGCTCCTCGAGCGCCTCCAACTGCCCGCGCACGATGCCCGCCAGCACGTTGCTCAGCCGGTAGTTGTAGCCCAGCTCCGAATGCACGTAGTTCTTGAGCCCCGCCGGATCGGCGTCCCGCGCCTGTGTGCTCCAGTGCCGCGCCCGCGCCACCCACTCCGCCCGCGAGGACACCAGCATCCCGCCGCTGGTGCCGGTGATGATCTTGTTGCCGTTGAAGGAATACACGCCCACGATACCGAATGTGCCCGGATGCCGGCCCCGGTACAACGCCCCCAGGCTCTCGGCGGCGTCCTCCAGCAGCGGCACCTCGTAGCGGGCGCACACTTCCACCATCGCGTCCAGGTCCGCCGCCTGGCCGAACAAATGCACCACCGACACCGCCCGGGGCAACCGCCCGCGCGCGGCCCGGCGCGCCAGCTCCTCGGCCAGCAGGTTCGGGTCCAGATTCCAGGTGCGCCGCTCGCTGTCCAGAAACACCGGCGCCCCACCCAGATACCGAATGGGGTTGCAACTGGCGGCAAAGGTCAGCGTGGGCGTCAGCACCTCGTCGCCCGGTCCCACCCCCAGCAGGCGATAGCCCAGATGCAATCCGGCCGTGCCCGAACTCAGCGCCACAGCGGGCCGGCCGACCAACCGCTGGAAGTCGGCCTCCAGCGCGTCCAGATTCGGCCCCACGGTCGAGAGCCAGTTTTGCGCGAACGCCTCCTCGACGTGCGCGCGCTCCCGCCCGCCCATGTGAGGCACCGACAGATAAATGCGCCGCGGCCAGACGGTCATCGTGGCAAGCCAACTCGGACGACCGCAACAGCACGGGCTGGGGAAACCGCAACCGAGCCGGCGGTCGAAGACACTCTGCAGTAGCGGGTCGGGTTCTGGCAACGCGTCGGTTTTGCCAGTTCCAAGCAGAGGGCTGCCCGGAGCGGCGGTTTCCCGAAAACAGACCCGGGAACCGGCACGCGCTGCGCGTGCGCCCGAGGCATTCCAGACCTGGCTGCCCTAACTGCGATAGCCGGGAAAGAAATCATCTCGAGGACACCAAGACATCCCCCGCTCCTGCTCCGCCACTTTGCGGCGAGAAACCAATCGATCTGCGATTGCCGGCTGCAGCACGCGCTTGCCGACGAAGAACGGAACGGCTCCCTCGGGGGCGAAGGACAGCTTGTAGCGGTAAATCCCGTCCTCCGCACGATACCCTCCTCCCAGCACAAAACGGCGCTTGCGAGTCGCCCGTCCCCATTCGATGATTTCGTGTTTCAGGAGATCGTTCGGACGATCGGCAAAAGCGGATTCCCGGGTTCCCCCCAGAAACGAGTACAGGTTTTCGGCCGAACACAGGACCAATTCGGCAGACACCGCAACCTCTCCTTTGTGCGTCAGGAAGAAGGCAAAACAGCCCGTGAGTTTGTTGATGATGGTTTCGAAGAAGCTTCGCGGGAAAAAATAGGATCCCTCCGCGCCGCAGCGTTGCATGGTTTCGCGATAAATCTCCAGGAAGTCATCCAAATGCCTGCCCTCCGTGTCCACGGTGACGCGAAGCCCTGCCCGGCGAGCCTTTTGCACATTTTTCCTGACCTTGTGCTCGTAATCCATCCACAGGGTCTCTGCGTCCAGTTCAAGCGAGCGGACCACGTTGTGGCATTTGAATTCGAGCTCGCCCCGCCAGGAGAGCACCTGTTCCGCAAAGAGGGAGCGGCGGGCGAAAACCGTGACCAAGTGCTGGGAATTTGCCCAGCGGTCAAAGGCGTCCCAGAACCACTCAGCGTTGACCTCCCCCCACCGGAACGGACCTCCATATCCATAGGGTGTGGTCGCGTCCCAGCAGCTTTCGCCGCCGGCCCACCACTCCAATGCCAGCGGTCGTACAATCAACGGAAACAAAACGACTCCCCGCTGGCTGCGCTGGACGGCGGCTACCACCCGGTCCCCTTCGCGAGCAAACAGTCGAGCGTAATCCGGGTGTGCAAACACCTCCCGGTCCGGTTGTTCCCTCCAGACGTCCAGCCAGGCCTCGCGCTGAGAATCCCGCTCGGCATCCCACACGTGAAACGTGATTTCCATGGTCTCCCGTAAAAGCCCGGAGTTACCGTGATTCCTTCCGCACACGGAAAGCCGTTAACGTCTTCCAAAATCCCGTCGCCGTTGGACACGTTTCGCCAACCGGCGCCGGTTCCGAGGCAGCGTAGCCGGTCACTCTGCGCCGTGACTGGCCAGGTTTCGCCGCCAGGCCTGCTTGACCCGGTTGAGCACCCCCAGTCGGGCCGCGGTCCGGCGAACCCATCGCCCCAGCCAGTCTCCCGCGGCCTTGTACCCGCGCAACAGGCGGCTGCGCCGACGGCGTCCAAACAGGTCCGCCCGCGCTTCCCGCCAGGCGCGGGTGCCGAAGCGCTGCTTATACCCGACGTCGCCCGGCCCCCAGTCGAGTCGGGCCACGCCTTCTCGGACCAGCGCCGCGGTCAGCCGCAGGACCAGCGCGGTGCCTACTTCAAACCTCCCCAGTGCGGGCGCGTAGCCCGTGGCGCGCGCATGGAACGTGTCGCCGCGCACCGCGCCCAGCCAGAACGCGCCAGGCCGGCCCGCCACTTCCAGGAGCATCACCCGCAACCAACCGCGCCGGGCCAGCACCGTCAGCGTTTCCCGGGTTTCCGGGTCGTCCCGGAAGCCCACTCCCAAGCCGCGCTGGTACGTTTGTCGGGCCACCTCTTCCAGTTGCCGGCTCACCTCGTCCGTTTGTTCAAACATCGTCAGCCAGCGCCACTGAACGGCTCCCAGATGGGTCTCCACCAGCTCCCGCTCCTTGCGTTTGTGCCAGGTGCGGTGCTTGGCGCGCAGGCGCCGCAGCAGAAAATCGGGCTCGCGCTCCAGCTCCAACACCCAGCGGCGCGTCCACTCCGGGCGGCTGGCGCCGAGGCTCCGACCGGCGCGCCGGGCCAGCGCCGGCCACAAGCCGTTGTCCTCCGGCAGCGCAGCGAACGAGCAGAAATCGGCCCGGCTCTCCTGCAACAGGCTTTCCAGCCGTTCCACCAACGGCTCCGCCTGATCCGGCTCGATGCGCCCCACCACCCCCTCGTAGGGGACCGTCAGACGCACCGCCGGCAGGGCTGGCAACCGCGCGTATCCCAGAGAGGGGCCGATTGGCGAGCGCTCCAGCCGACCGAAAACAATCGCCTCGCAGCGGTCTCCCCGCCACGCACTCAGCGCCCAGGGGGCCAGCACCTGCGGCCGATGCCGGCACGTCACCAGAAACAAGTCCGGATCCGCGTCCGGGCCGTGGCACAGTCGCTCCCACTCCGCGGACAGCTCCCTCAGTTGGGCTTCGCCACGGTGGGTGCGGATGCGTATGGGGAGGGTCATCCTGCCGGCGCGTCTACCCGGACCAGGTGAAAAGCCCGCCCGACGGACGTATGGGCCGGACAAGCCGGGTTCTGCTCCCGGCTTTCCTGAGGAACAATCAAGGGGCTCGATAGGGCGGGAAATACCGCGGGCGCGGTTCCCACGCGCGGCCCTGGCCCGCCTCCCATTCCCGGCGTGCGCGGAGCAGGACCTCGCAAGCCTCGGGATCAAAAACCATTTGTCCGATACGAAAGAGGACCACGCCCCGCGGGGCAAATTGCAGCTTGAAGCGGTAGATGCTGTCCGCTTCCCCGTACCCGCCGCCGAGGATGTAGCTTTGTTTGCCCAGGCGTTGTCCCCAAACGGCGATTTCATGCATGAGCAGGCTATTGGCATCCAGACGGCGAGCCAGTTCGCTTTTGCCTCCCAGGAAGGAGTACAGGTGTTGCGTGGAAATCAGGGTGAGCTCGTTGGCCACGACCCGGCCTTCGTGCAGGGCATGGAAAAACATGAACTGCCCGGGCAAGTCGGAGACGATCCGTTCAAAGAAACGGCGGGAGAACCGGTAGAAGGCTGTCGCTCCGCGCCGCTCCATGGTCGCCCAATACAACTCCAGGAACTCATCGAGTCGGGCGCCCTGCGGGTCCATCTCCACCACCACTCCGTCCCGGCGCGCCCGCTTGATGGATTTGCGCAGCTCGCGCTTGTAGTCCATCCACATGGCCTCGGCAGAACGATCGAGGCGCCGGACCACGCTGGGCATGATTTCCACCACCGCGCCCTCAAACGCCGCCAGTTGCTCCGGGAACAGGGACAGCCGGGCAATCAAACTGATCACCCGCATCTCCCGAGCCCCGGCGCGCAACCCGGCCCAGAACCGGGCAACCGCCTCCGGCGGGCAGTTCCAGCAGTACGGCCCGCCATAGCCGTAGGGTGACGTGGCATCCCACCAAGAACACCCCGGAGGCGCCCAGGGCTCGCGCGCCAGCGGACGCAACAGGAGCGGAAACAGAATGCCTCCCGCTCCGGCGTCCATACTCGCGCACACCACCCGGTCGCCGGGTTGCGCAAACAACTCCGAATAGACCGGGTGCGCGCTGACCTCCCGATCCGGCCAGCGCTGCCACCGCTCCAGCCAGAGCCGACGCTGACCTGCATCACCGGCGTCCAGAAACACGCAACCGCTGTCCGGAGACCCCCTTGCCCCTCCGGACCGCGCTTCCTGCTCCGGAAGGGCGGCCGCCAAACTGGTCGCATTTGCAGGCACGAACTGCATGACTTCGACAGGTCAGATGTGCAATTGCGTCGCGTTCCGTTCGGCATCACCGCGCCGTTCCCCACCTTGATCCGCCTCTACGGCCACCGCCCGACGCTCCTCGTCCAGGCAGGTTTCCGCCTGATCGGCGTCCGGCGCCGCGCCCTCGCCCTTCACCACCGCCAGCACCGTGCGCGCCAGGATCCACAGATCCTGCCGCAGCGAGAGGCGTTCCACATACTGCGCGTCCAACTCCAGCCGCTGGTCCCAGCCCAGGCAGTTGCGTCCCGAAATCTGCGCCAGCCCGGTGATGCCCGGTCGGACCTCGAAGCGCCGGCGCTCGCGCGGCCGGAAATACGGCAGGTACCGCATCAGCAGCGGCCGCGGCCCCACCAGGCTCATCTCCCCGCGCAGCACGTTCCACAACTCCGGCAACTCGTCCAGACTGGTCCGGCGCAGAAACCGGCCCACCCGCGTCAGACGTTGCCCGTCAGGCAGCAACCAGCCTGCGGCATCGCGGGCGTCGGTCATGGTGCGAAACTTCAGAATGCGAAACGGCCGTCCCAGAAAACCCGGTCGCTCCTGTCGGAAGAACACCGGCCGGCCCATCGAGAGCCAAACAGCCAGCGCCAGCCCGGCCAGCACCGGGGCTAACACCACCAGCGCCAGCCCGGCCAGCATCACGTCCAAAAGCCGTTTGCCGGGATACCCCCGCGGACGCGCCAGCTGTTCGGATGCCAGGGTCATGGATTATGAAGACACTTTCTCAAGCGCGCGCATTTTTGGCGACACAAGAATTCAAAGCTGAACGCGCGCTGGGGACAACCCGCCCTACCGACGCTGCGTTGATCCGGTAGGGCGCGTTCTCCGAAACGCGCCGTTCCCCTTCCGCGTCTTCCGCGTGGTCTGCGGGCCGCTATCCGCCGGGCTGGAAGCCCGGCTCGACGGCCGGCTGGGAAGCCTGCCGCTACGTCCCCTTCCCCGTCTCCCGTGTGTTCGACCCTCCGTCACGGCCCGCGCCAACACGTCCTCCAACTTCTCGGCCAGTCGCGTCCGGTTGAACTCGGTGTCTCCCAGCCGGGCCGAGGCCGCCCCGGCCCGGGCCAGCCAGTCCGGATCGCGCAGGGCCGCCACCAGCCGGCGCGCCGCCCCCTCGAGGTCGTGGTGATCCAGCGCCAGCCCGGCGCCTTCCCGCTCCAGAATCTCCGCTTGCCAGCCGCCGTAATTGATCACCACCGGCTTGCCGGCAGCGAAGGCGTCGAAGAACTTGTTGGCCGAGTTGGTCCGCATCACCGGCAGGTCCTGGGCAAACGAACTCAAAACCGTGGCGGCGGACAACACCCGCGGCAGCTCCACGCGCGGCACCGGATCGTGGAAAAAGACCGTGCGCTCGTACAGGCCCAGCTCGCGGGCCAGGGCCTCGGCGCCCTCCCGTTCGCTGCCGGACCCGTAGAACACGAAAGCCACCTCCGGAGCGAGCCGGGCCACGGGCGCGGCCAGACGCACCGCCCAGTCCACGCGATTCACCCGGCCGAAGGTGCCGGTGTAGACCACCCAGGGACGCCGTCCCAGCTCGCCCAGTTCGGCGCGGAACGCCTGGCCCACCTCGGGCGGCACGCGAAACAGCTCCACGTCGCTCGCGTTGGGGATCACCGTCACCTTCTCCGGCGGGACGCCGCCGGCCACGATGCCCTCCTTCATGCCGGGGGACAACGCCACGATGTGCCTCGCCCGCTGATAGGCCAGCCGCTCCAGACCCCGGGCCAGGGCGATGAACAAGGGATTGCGCAGCACCCCCAGCTCGATGGGCGCCGCGGGCCAGAGGTCGCGCACCTCAAACACAAACGGACACCGCTGCCGCGCCGCCGCCCACATCCCCGGCACGGCGATGGTCAGCGGCGTAGAGGTGGCGAACACCACGTCCACCTGTGGCACGCGGACGCTTTCGCGCGCGGCGGCGGTCATGAAGCGGGCAAAGGCCCGCAGCCGCTGAGCGACGCCCAGCCGTTGGTTGTACGGGACCCCCAACAGGCGCACCTCAATCCCCTCCACCTCCTGCACCGTGCGTTTCTGTCCCGGCGGCAGGTCCAGGCCGGACCATTCGGCGCAGCCGGACACCACCGTCACCGCGTGCCCCCGCCGGACCAGATGCCGGGAAAACGCGTAGGAACGCCAGCCGGCGGTTCCGGTCCGCGCCACGAAGTACTGATGGAGATACAGGATTTTCACGCGCTCGACGTCGTCGTTCCCTGCGCGCGGGCAATGACCGGCTTCCCGGCGCGGGTTGGATCGCTTGCGGCCGTCCCGCCGAAGTCCCCCGCCTCGATGCATTCCTGAAGCAATCGAAGCAAGGCCAGTCGGAGGATCAGCTTGAAGGGATGCGCCGCCGCTTTGACACGCGGACTTTTCCAGCGTCGCAGGGCGGGTTGGACCCGCTGCAGGGCCGCCCCCAGCAACGGCACGCCCAACAACCGCGCGCGCCAACGCACCCAGAAACGAGCCGACTCCGGACGGCGGTCCTTCGGAAGCGGGTTGGCCCGGAAAAATTCCGCCACCGCGGCGTCGGTTGCATCGGAGTTCAGGACTCCCTGCCAGGGCAATGTAGCCAGCGCCTCGCGCCGGGTGCGGTTTTCCAGAAACGCGCGAAAAACCTCGACCCGCCGGCTGTCGTGATTCCAGTCGGGCAGACTGTCCGCCAGCATCAGCCCCGGCCTCAGATAGGCGGGCAGGTACGTCTCGAGCACGCGGATCAGCACCCGTTTGTCCACGCGCAGGGTTTCGGGCAAACGCGCGGCCAGATTCATTACCGGCTCGAGATAGAGCGGGCGGCGCGGCGTCCGCATGGGCTCCTTGTAGAAGGCCGGCGAACAGAGCCAACGAAAAGTATCCACCTGTAGATACAGATGATCCTGCACATCCTTGGGACGCACACTGGGGCATTCCGCCGCCAGCGCTTCCAGTTCCCGCCACAGGAGCGAGTGCATCCGTTCCCGCCCCTCTGCGGTTAACAGGCCGGCCAAGGCTGGACGCAACCCTTCCCGGGACACGCGCGTCACCGTCCCGATGGCCTCCTCGATCGTGGCCGGCAGGCCGCTGATGCCGATGACATGCTCGCCCAGATAAACGGCCTCCGCCGACGCCGCGTGTTCCTCCAGGAAATACGGACCGGCCGCGTAGAAACCGAGGTTGTCGCTGGCCAGCTCCGATACCACGCACCACGCGCGGGCCTGGTCCACCACCCGTTCCGCAGAGTAACGCAGAAACCGGTGTGGAATGCCGGCCAACCGCGCCAGCTCGCGCGCCACGGTTACATCCGAATCGGACACCTCGTCGGTGCCTCCCCACGTCAGCGCCTCGACCGGCAACCGTCCCACCCGCTGCAACATCCCCAGAACCAGTCGCGAATCGTAACCGCCGGTCAGCGCAATCAACGCGCGTTCCTCCTTCGGGCCCAGCGGGGCTTGATGCACGGCTTCCAGCGCCTCATGCAGCAACTCCGCGGCGGCGCGCAGGCTGAAGCGCCGGTCCGGCTCGAAGCGCTGGGTCCAGGTGCGCGCCTGGTCCACCGTGCCGGTCCGCAGGTCCAGCGTCCACCGATGCGCCGGCGGCAGCAGCCGCACCCCCGCGAACAGCGTGTGCGTGCCCACCGGGTACCCCAGATTCAAATAGCTCACCATCCCCGTGAAATCCATCCGCGGCTCCAGCGGCAACAGCCGGAACAACGCCTTAGCCTCGGGCGCAAAGGCCACCCCGCTCTCGGTCCGCGCATGCTGCATGTACCGGCTGCCGATGCGGTCGTTGAAAAAATGCAGCCGTCCCGCCGCCCCGTCCCGGACCACCAACTGGTAGGCCCCGTCCAACCCGGAAACCGCCGGCAACCCGCGCTCCAGGTAGGCCCCGGCCAGCTCGGCGGCGGTGTAGCGATGCCATTGCCCCCCGCGATACTCGACCACCGCGCCGAGAATGGCCACCAACAGACCGCGCTCGGGAACGGCATGAACCTCCGGCGGATCGCCCGGGCGATACACCACCGCCAGACCGGCGCGTCCGTCGCCGGCCAGCACTTCGGCCCGAAACGAGGGGTGATGGCGCAGGCAGGCGAGCGCCGCTGCCACTGGAGCGTCCGCGCCGTCCAGGCGCTGCCATCCGAGGAATCCGGCCATAACGTGTCAACTCAGGCGGTGAAAATCAGTGTCAGCCGTTTCCCGATTCAGGTCGGGGAAGGCGGTTGGGTTAAATCGGTGATGGGGTTGCCTTCCCCTTTCCCGTTTTCCTATTCGCCGATCACTGCCCTTCGCGTCATCGCGCGCCGCGCTATGGTAGCGGCTGCCATCCTGGCTGCCGTGGGGGACGGCTTCCCGCCGCGCCCAATTTCTGCTTAGAACCACGAAAACCACGAAAGGATTAACTCCAAGACTCGGCGCAAAACTCGTAGGGAAGGCCGGGAAAATGTCAGCGTCGCGCGACCATTCCTCTGGGCGTCTTTGCGCCTAGGCGTTGGTTGCGCCTTAGCGTTGGCCTTGCAACCCCCGCAGCGGGCCGGGCCAGCCCGCCCTACCCGCAATGGCCAAGTAGGGCGCGTTTTCCGAACGCATTGGCGTGATTATCCAGACCTGTTAGGGCGCGCGCTCAGAGCGCGCCGTTCCCATTTCCGCGTCTTCCGCGTGGTCTGCGGGCTGAAATCCGCCGGGCTGGAAGCCCGGCTCGACGGCAGGCTGGAAGCCTGCCGCTACGGTAGCGGCGGCCATCTTGGCTGCCGTAGAGGGCGGCTTCCAGCCGCCCGGATCGAGGGTAGCGCGGGCGTCTCGCCTGCCCGGGTCGACGTCCCCGCCGACCCCTCTCCGTCCGCCTGGGCGAGCGAGAGAAGGCTTCGGCGGGACGCCGAAGCCGGCAACCGGGACGGTGGCGCTCCCCGACAAATTGCAGCGGGCTGGGACAACCCGCCCTACCCGCGATGGGTAGGTAGGACGCGCGCTCCGAACGCGCCGTTCCCTCTTCCGTGTCTTTCAAGTGATCTGCAGCCTGCTCGTCCACTCAGTACGGTCGCCGGGGACGATGAACGGCGGTTAACGGGTATTTCGCGCCGGATGTACCGTGACCACTTTCCGGCGCCGCTTCAGCCAGGCGCAAGGCAACGCCCGAGGGCTGCCGGTACCCGCCCGCCTCCGCGACGCGCGAGGCAATCCGCCCAAAAATCCCGGTAGCGCCGCAGATTTTCCCGCGCGTCGAAATGCGCCCGCAGATGCGCCAACGCGCGCTCAACCAGCCGTTCGCGCAGGGCCGGCTCGCGAAACAACCGGTCCACGCACGCCGCGGCGGCGGCAATGTCTCCCGCGTCCACCACGAAGCCGTGTTCGCCCGGCGCCACCAGTTCCTCAATGCCGGTGGTGCGCGACACCACACAGGCGCAGCGCGCGGCCATCGCCTCCTTGACCACGTTGGGGAGGTGTTCCTCGCGCGACAAAAACAACAGCACCTCCGCCTCGTTGAGACGATCGAACACCCGGCGATGCGGGAGGTGACCGGTAAATTCCACTGCTTGCAACCCCAGCGCGCCTGCCCGCCGCTCCAGCGCCCGCCGCTGCGGACCGTCTCCCATCACGCACAGGCTCGCCCGCGGCCAGGCGCGCTGAATCCGGGCAAAAACCTCGACCACCTCGGCCATGCTTTTTTCCGGGCTGAGCCGGCCGGCCGTGGCAACACGGAACGGCACTTTGGGTCGGTTCTCCGGACGCAACCGCTCAAAATCCACTCCTCGATACACCACTTGGACGTGATCCGGCGAGATGCCCTGGGCGGCCAGCAGCGACAGGTTCGCCCGGGCATGGGTAAACACGCCGTTGGCCGCCCGCGCCAAAGTCGCGCTGGTGCGATAGCGGCTGCGGAGGTCGTAAGCACCCAGGAACGCCGTGACCACCACGCCGGGATGCGTGCGTCGCACGAGCAGCCCCAACAATGAAGCGTAATGGCCCCAGAACAGATGGAGCACGTCCGGCGGACAGGCGGTCAGGGTCTGGTGGACTTGAAAGATTCGCGGCAAGGCCAGCAGGCTCTTCATCAGGTGCACCGGCTGCCCCCGGTTGTCCCGGAGGATGATCCCCAGCAGATACGCCAGTAATCCCGGCCGGCGCATCAGGCGGCCCACCCCGGCCAGCAGTTTGCCGGGATGGACCTCGTCCACCTCCAGCCCGTCCAGGTCCCACTCGCGAAGCAGTTGCGTCGCCCGCGGATGGCTCGGCCGCAGGTTCACCGCGCGCACCCGCACACCCAGACCCCGCAAAACCCGTACGTCCGTCCCCGCGAACGTCTCGCTCGGAGCCGGGAACTGTGAAAAGACGTACCAGACGTTCACCGGGATAGTGACGCACGGCGGGTTGGGACAGCCCGCCCTACCCGTGAAGAGCAGGTAGGGCGCGCGCTCCGAGCGCGCCGCCAGATCGCCGGTGAGCCGCCGGCATTCCAATTAGCGCCTGCCAGGTGCGGTACCACCATTTCCCTCTGCGCCTTTTGCGCTCTTTCGCAGCTCATTCGTCCTCCGCCGGGCTGGGAAGCCCGGCTCGACGGCAGGCTGGAAGCCTGCCGCGACCGTAGCGGCAGCCATCCTGGCTGCCGTGGAGGGCGGCTTCCAGCCGCCCGGATCGAGGGTAGCGCGGGCGTCTCGCCTGCCCGGGTCGGCGTCCCCGCCGACCCCTCTGCGCCCGCCTGGGCGAGCGAGAGAAGGCTTCGGCGGGACGCCGAAGCCGGCAACCAGGACGGTTGCGCTCCCCGACAAATCCGCCGGGCTGGGGACAACCCGCCCTACCGGCAATGGGCATAGGGCGCGTGCTCCGAGCGCGCGCTGGGGGCTGCTTCAGCATCCTCCGTGGGGCCGGGATCTCACCCCTCGCGCCGACGCCGGATTTCCCATTGTCCACTCAGGGCGTTGGGCAACGCCAGTAGCCAGGAGCGCAGCCGCCGCGTCACATAGAACGCCGGGTCCCGTCGCAAAATCCGCTCGAAGACCCGCGGTCCGAAATGCGCCCGCAGCGCCACGCGATGGACCCGGCCGGTGCGCGCCACCGTGTCTGGCCGATTCCACCACTGAACCGAATCGCCGATCAGCGTGTAGCCGGCCTCGCGGGCCAGCCGTTGACACGCGCGATTCCAGTATCCGCCAGGCGCGGTCATGTACCGCACCTCCCGGCCGATCAGGTCTTCCAACCAGCGTTTGCTGTCGGCGAGCGCGCTGCGGGCCTGAGCCCTCGGCAACCACGCCACCGGTTCATGGCACAGACCATGCGTGCCCACCTCGGCCATCTGCGCAAGCTCGCGGATTTCGGGTTCCCGCAGGAATCCTTCCCGGCGCCGACAGTAATCCCGGGTGAGAAAAAACGTGGCGCGCATGTTCCGTTCCGCCAGGTGCTCGGCCACTCGCAGGAACGCGCGGTAACCGTCATCAAAGGTCATGACCGCAAACCGCCCCGGGCGGTCGCCGGCGCGCAGGCGTGTCTCCAATCCGCCAAAGCCCTCCACGCTCCAGGCGTGGTCGCGGAGTTGTGCCAAGTGCTCCAGAAACGTCAGCCACGACAGCCCATAACTGTCCCGGGGTTGGTCCCCCAGGTCGTGATACATGAGGCAGACGAAGGAGGCCGACGGCATCGAGACAACACCGGCTTACCACAAATGAATCGGCCCGTCACCGTCGCCGCGGGTGAAGAAGCAGGAACGCGACCTGGCCGGCTCCGCCGCCAGACGCTGCTGCAGGGCGGGCGACAGAAACAGGAAATAATTGCTGGGCCCGGCCAACATTCCGGAACGAGCGCAGGCTCGCCTCCACTTGGCGGCGCTCAGATTGGTCACCGCCAGGTCCGCCCCGGCACGGCGCAGGTAATCCAGGGCCACGCTGACCACGGCGGTCTCCCAACCCGGCACGGCCAGGCAGTCTACGAGCGTGCCCAGACACAGATTGCCGAAGTACCGGCTGGCGCACTGCGGGGCCGCAACCACCACCGCCCAGCCCACCAGCGCCCCGGTCGCGTCCCGCACCCGCAGTCGGCGCAGGTGCGGATGGTCATCGGGATAAATCGTGGCCAGGGTGGCAGATGAGCGGTCGCCGATCAGGGCGTAGGATTCGCGGGCGCTCCGCCAGATGTCATCCGCCCAGGCGCCCCAGGTGGAAACCGGTTCGGCGTGGCATCCGTCGGGGCGGAGCCGGCATCCGGCCAACGCCCGGCAGATGCGCAGCAACCCCAGTCCGAGCGCTCCCAAGCCAGTAGCGGCCGCCATATCGGCCAGCCAGCGGAAAACCGGTCCGCGTCGCCGCAGATATTCAAGTTCACGGAGCACGGCGCGGGCGCGAAAAATCCGAAAGTGAAACGGTACCGGCTGTGCTTTCCACCCTGTGGCGGTCATCAGCCGCGCCACCGGCAGCTCCAAACCGCCCGTGCCCAGCCCGTACACCAGCGGGTAACGGCGCATCACGAACTTCTGGATCACCAACCCCAGAAAACCAAATTCGGGATTCACCACACCTTCGGAAACCGGATGTCCGTAGAACGCGACTTCAGTGGGCCCTTGACCGGCAATCCAGAACGGCATCCGTTTGACCACCACCCCCCCCCGCAGCACGTCATCTACCCACACAAAGTATCGTTCTACGACCACGGGACTGTTCGGACCAATGACATAATCCCGGTACGGACGGTCGGCGGATAGCTTGTGATCCGCTCCGGCGACACGCAGGCGCTCGTTAAACGCCGCCACTGCCGGCGCATCCTCCGCACGCGCGGGCACGATGCCGACCCGGGACATCAGATCAACTGAGAACAGTCCACTTGGCTAATTGTGGTACGGGCTTTGTGCCTGCGGGTGGGTGCAACCTGGGTTTTTTGAAAGCTGGAAGCCGGCACCATAGCCTCTTGCCGATCGAGGAAGCCAGTACCACAAGACCCGGCGGGCAGAGACAACCCGCCCTACCGGCAACGGACGGGTAAGGCGCGCGTTCCGGGCGCGCCGCCGTCGGCTGCCGCGGCGTCGTCGGCGTGGTTTTGCGGCTCATCGGGAATCCGCCGGAGTGGAAACTCACCCTGTTCTTTCGGGTACGGTAGACGCACCTCCATAACCGCTTTGGCCTGCCTATCCCGCCCCTACGCCGTGCTGCCGCCGTCCACGGTCAGGACCGTGCCGGTGATACCCGCCGCGTCCGGTCCGCACAAAAACGCCACTGCGCCGGCCACCTCTTCCACCGTCACCAGCCGGCCTAGTGGCGTGCGCCGCTGGACGGCGGCGCGTTGTTCCGCATCCAGCCCGGCGGACATGTCCGTGGCCAGGTACCCGGGGGCCACAACATTGACCGTGATGCCGGCCCGTCCCACCTCGCGCGCCAGGCTGCGGGTGAACCCGATCAGCGCTGCCTTGCTCGCGCCGTACACCGCCAGACCGTTGAACCCGGTGAACCCGAGGATCGAGGCGATGTTAATGATCCGCCCGGCCCGCGCCAGCAACATCGGGCGCAGGGCGTATTTCGTCAGCATGAGCGTGTGCGTCACATTCACGGTCAGCACCTCCGCGATCTGGCTTTCGTGCATGGTCGCCAGCACGCCGTCGTGCGCGACCGCGGCGTTGTTCACCAGGCCGTAGAGGCCTCCGAAGGCGCGGCTCACCTCGAGCACGAAGTCGTGCAAGCCCTCGCGCCGGGTCAGGTCCAGCGGACGGAAATGCATCTCGCCGCCCGACCCGGTCGCTTCGCGGATCAGCGCGTCCAGTTCCGGAGACAACCGCCGTCCCGTGCCGACGACGCGATAGCCCTCGCGTGCCAGCCGCCGGGCAATGGCCAGACCCAGACCCCGCGTGGCGCCGGTGACCAAAATGGTTTTGCGTTCCATGAACCTTGCCGGGAGAGAGGAAAGATTGGGGCTGGGTGAAAGGCGCGGAGTGAAGGGGTAAAAGTGTGATTGGATTGGCTGGCCCTTTCACGTTTCACCGTTCACCGAGCGCTGATCTTTGCGTCTTCGCGCCTTCGCGCGAGCCGTGCAGAACCCGCGGCGGGCTGGGACAGCCCCGCCCTACCGGCGTTGGGTAGGTAGGGCGCGTTCTCCGAACGCGCCGTTCTGCGTCTTCTGCGTGGTCTGCGGGCCACATTCCGCCGGGCTGGAAGCCCGGCTCGACGGCAGGCTGGAAGCCTGCCGCTACCATAGCGGCAGCCGTCTTGACTGCTGTTGTGTTTGGAGCGCTCATTCACCTTCCACAGTTCACCTCCCATTTGACCAGTCACTTTTCACAACCCCCTTCACCCCTCACTGCAGATCATCTCTTCGCACCAGCTTGCCAGTGCCCTCCAGCTTCAGCTCCGCCACCACCTGCACCACGGCCGGCACCTTGAAGCGGGGCAGCCGCGCCGCGCAGTGCTCCCGCACCCGCCGCGCCAGAGCCACGCTGCCCGTCGTGGCCACCGCCGGATCGCACGGCACCACCACCGCCTCGACCAGCGCGCCGGAGATCGGACTGCGCCGCCCGGTCACTCGCGCCAGCGCGATCTCCGGCAACTCAAGGATCACCCGCTCGACCTCCTCGGGATACACCTTGTCACCGCCCACGTTAATGGCGCCACTGGCCCGGCCCAGAAAATATAGGCGGTCGCCGCGCCGCTCGACCAGATCGCCCGTGTCAATCCACCCGGACGCGTCCGCCACGGCCCCGCCGCCGACCCAGTCCTGTCCGCGCACCGGCGGACGCAGCCACAGCCGGCCCGCGGTATCCACTTTCAACTCCACCCCGCCGGGCGGCTCGGCGAGGTACGACGCCGGAAAACCGGCCCGCCCGTCCTTGACGGAGAACCCCACTCCCGCCTCGGTCGAGGCATAGATGTGGGTGACGCGGGCGGCAGGGAAAGCGCGCGCCAGGGCACTCAGCACCAGGTCATCGGCAATCTCGCCGCCCAAGGTGATCTGCCGCAGGGGCAGTCGCCGACCGGCCGGGCTCATCAGAATGTTGCGCCACAGCGTGGGCGTGGCGGAGAGGGCGTCGCAGCCCTGCGCGGCCAGCAGTTCCAGCCGGGCCTCGAGGTCGGGCAGATGCGCGGTAAAAAGCAGCGCGGCCCGCGCCGCCAGCGCCTGCAAGAACACCTGCAAGCCGGCAAAGCGGTTTAACTCATACAGGAGTCCCCAGCGACGACAGGGACTTTCACCGCCGGATTTGACCGCGCGCGTGAGCGTGGCCCAAGTGTGACGGACCAGCTTGGGCGTGCCGGTGGTGCCGGAGGTGGGGATGATGACGCGCGTTTCCACTTCTGCGACCCGAGGCAACGGCGCCGTCGGCAGCGGCGGTTCCAGCAACGCGTGGGGCGGAACCCAGTCCACACCGAGCGGACCCGCCGGAGGTGGCTCGGCCACGGCCAGGCCGACTCCAGCGGCGCGAAAACGATCCGCCCGGAGGTCCGGAGACCAGTCCGTCGGGACCAGCACCAGCGCGGGCGTTATCCCGTCCAGCAACGCCAACAAACGCGCCAACGCCGGTGATGAAGGCACCGTCAGCGCGACAGGACGTCCGCGAACCCGCGCCGCGGCTGCGGGAAGGGCTTTGGCCAGACTGTCCAGCAACTCCGCCGCGGTCCAGGAGCGGCTGCCATCGGACCAAACAACGGCTTCCGGCGCGTAACATCCCAACCAGGCGCGCAGCAGTCCGGGGGATGTGGTTGCAGCGTTCACAGCGGTTCAGATCAGGTTCGACTCCAAGGTCTACTACAGGGCATCAGGGATGGATGGATGGTCAGTCCCTCATGCCAGAGCGTGAGCTACACTACCTCGCCACGCTCCGCCGGGCTGGGAAGCCCGGCTCTACCGTAGCGGCAGCCATCCTGGCTGCCGTGGAGGGCGGCTTCCAGCCGCCCGGATCGAGGGTAGCGCGGGCGTCTCGCCTGCCCGGGTCGGCGTCCCCGCCGACCCCTCTCCGTCCGCTTGGGCGAGCGAGAGAAGGCTTCGACGAGACGCCGAAGCCGGCAACCGGGACGGTTGCGCTCCCCGACAAATCCGCCGGGCTGGGAAGCCCGGCTCTACCGTAGCGGCAGCCATCCTGGCTGCCGTGGAGGGCGGCTTCCAGCCGCCCGGATCGAG